>ENA-ORPD01000392-ORPD01000392.1-human-gut-metagenome-genome-assembly--contig:-NODE-392-length-45765-cov-6.177685_pt1 | contig 45765 bp, 59 predicted proteins | sample MGYA00242143_ERZ509076 | MGnify/ENA primary metagenome ERZ509076 (study PRJEB26280, sample SAMEA2338706) | human gut metagenome | biome: human gut; feature: human-associated habitat; material: faeces... | reverse complement strand
CGATACATGGTTTGTTGTCCGGGTTCGGAATGAAAGCCGCCGCAACTAATCTATGAACACGGAACATTTTCCCGGTTCCATTTTTCCATAAACTAATTATTTTATATCCTTTCAAATATCCGCCTTTCATTAGAAACGCATCCTTTTTTAAGGAACGAACATTGCCATAATTAGAAATTTGATAATGTCCTTTGTAATCCTCAATATCTTTCCAAATTTGCATACTCATTTTTCATTAATTCAATCATTATCATATTGCCGGAATATATACGCATTTTCGTTTTATCCCCATTCTCCCAACATGAATGATGTTCAAAACATAGTATATTTATATTTCTTGCATCATGCGCCATTTCGGGAAACGCTCCACGGGTCAATATATGCGAACAATAAACGGCGGAATAATTCCGTAACGGCTTTAAACATTCCTCGCATCGGTGTGGCTTATGCTCCCAAACCCAACGAAAAAAGCGTTCATTTGCCGCCATGATATTTGCGCCCCGTCCCGTAATACAATGCCCGAACAATTCCCGTTGTATCTCAACCCTCAAACGAATATCCATTGTAAAGTGTTTAATATCAATCAGGGGATTATACCCCCGATTGATACAATATTGGTATTCGTCCCGGTCTGTTAGCAAATACGGTTCCATTGCCTTACATATCCCCGGTTTCGTCGTTTTCCTCGTTTTCGTCCGCCGGGTCGTCAACGTTCGGGAACAATCCGTTGTCCTCTACCTTTTCGGCACTCAAACCCGGTGCGGGTTCGCCATCAGCCCCGAACAACTCCAATTGCGCCTTTTTACCCTTGAAAAGAAAGGCGTAAACCTCGGTTTCAATGTCGGCGGCAATTTCTTCTAATTCTTCCTCAAACCCGAACGTTTCCGTATTGAATTTAAGTCGGGGGGAATTGATAGCGGTTTTTTGATTGTTTGACACGGTAAACAACCCGGTTAAAACAACCCCTACGTTATCGTCTTGACCGGAAAAGGACACGCCCCGAACCTCTATGTTTTTCAACATTTCGTCGGCAAAATCCCGTGATAACTCGCTTTGCTTTTTGGTTGCTTTGAAATCGGACGTTTCAACCATTGAAAGAAAGGACGTAATATTAAAAATCCGTCCCATGATTGGGCGCAAACGGTCGAAACAATCCCGCAAATCCGGGTGTATGTCCTTTGCACTTTCGACGTGGTATTTGTTCGTGTAACTCTCATTACCAATTGTTTCGGTAACTTCATAATGTACGTCTAACCCGCCGTCCTTTAATGTCTTGACTTTCGACAATGCAAACGCCTTTTCGCTTGGTATCAACATAACGTTTGCGGCTTTTTTTTCTTCGCTCATATTGTAATATTATTTGTTGCCGGGAACCCGCCCGGCACGGTTTTAATCAAAATTCGTTTTCGTCCAACAATTCCCGTGTCTTACTATTCGACGGAACCGCCGGGCGTTCCGGTTCCGGGATTGGTTCCGGGGCGGGTTCCCCGGTTCCGATTGGTTCCGTTACCGGGTTGGGGTCGTGGAACTCAATATTGCGCCCGCCTTTGGGCTTTTCCGGCTCAAATTGGGCTTTGATTTGTTCCGCCGGGTATTCCTTTTGCGCTAACTCAATAATCCCCAAATTAACCAATTCCGGGACGCAACGGCGCAACGCCCTTATGTCCTCTAATGCGTCATGCGCCGGGAATGTTTCGCCGGGGAATAACTTACTATATAATTCCTCTAATTTGGGATATTTTCCCGGTCGCCCGTTTGAATACAATGCGCCGACAAACTTAATTGTTTTCATCATTGTATCAATGCGTTTGCCCTTATGTAATGCGTCCTCAACGTGTGCGTCGTAATATTCCCGTCCACAATAGCGCAAAACGTTTGCTTTTAACATTGAACTATCAAAGTAAATGTTGTGCGCACATACAAGCGGGGCGGCATTGGCATCCGCTAAAAATTCGTCCACAACCTCGGCAAACGGCACGCCCTCGGCAATTGCCCGTTCGGTTGTTATACCATGAATTGCGATTGTTTCCGGGGGTATCTCGTAATTATCGGGTTTGATAATATAACTTTTTTCCTTATCGCCCAACGACCATGCCAATTGGACGACGTGCGGGAATTGCTCAAAATCCGCATCCCATTTCAACCCCTTTTCCGGAACCCCGGTTGTTTCACAATCAAAGAAACAAATATCTTTCAAATCAAACTTTTGCATAACCTTATAATTTTTCAAATTCTGTTTTTAACTTGTTTAATTCTTTCTCAATGCGAGCGATTGTTAATGTTTTCATTACATCAAAATCAATATACGACGCTTTAATTTTATCAAAAACCCGTCCATCTTCTTTGCAGTATAAAGTAACATTTTCATACATGAAACATGTTGCACGTTTCCAACCCTCTAATTGCGCCTCCAATGCGCCGATTTGTTCGGCTAACTTTGCGCCATTCCGTAATTGTTCATTTGTCATACTCTCGGTTATTAATTGTTATTACTCCGGGCGGCGGAATTTATCCCGCTTTTGTTCCTCTAAAAGAACGTCCCTGTTTTCGTTTATATACACTTGTACCCGTGGATTGCAAAACGGTTTTCCGTCTAACCAAAGCAAATTCCAATACGGTACATTTTCCATTGCTTGACCCTTAAATTTGCCTTGTGGCATCGGGGATTTATCGTTTAATTCCATACTAAAAAAGTCTTTTTTGCCCGTCCTCGTTGGGGGTTTGTTTAACATACTTTGCCCGTGTAATCCAAACGCACCCGCACCGTAAACACTTTATCCGGCTGTAATGCTTTGGCGTGTATTCGTGGCGGATAATCCGCCAACCCGCCAACGGGTAATTTTTCCGTTTTCCGTTACACTTGCAAAACATACTACAACGTGCGGGGGTCGTCAATATACGTATTGTATTCCTCGGCGGCAATCTGTTTGAGCGTTTCGATATGTTCGATTAACTCGGCGTTTGACAAATCCGCCACGGTGCGCAAATCGTGGGAATATACCCCCGTTTCTTCGTTGACCCGTTCAACGTACATAATCGGCGAAAATTCCCGCAAACGTCGTTCGGTTTGTTCCTCTGTAAGACGTTCGCCCGCCTCCCAAATTGCGTGCTTAAACGTCGGTACAACATAGTTGAAATAATACCCTTTCAAAGCCTCGGACGAACCGGGGGACGCAACAATAAACCGGGCAATAATGCGGGAACCTTTCCAACCCTTGAAAAACTCGTTTAATTCCCCCATGTACATTGCCAACCCACCGTTATTGTTTATTGTCCCCGTTGCTGTTATTTCTCGCTTTTTCATCGGCTATTAATTTTTTCATTGTCTTATTAAACGCTGTCATTCCGATTGTATGGATAACGTCCCGTTCCGCCCGTGATAACTTCGTTTCTCGCTTATCCAATATCTTTGCAAACGTAACGACAAATTCGCCCGGCTCCAACAATCCGGCATTGTGCAACCCGTCGATTGGGTGCGCTTTCAAACGCTCGGTTGCTTTCAATGCTTTGCGGGCTTTTTCCCGACTTTCCCATATTTCCCGAACCTCGGCGGCGGCGTTGTCATAAAACAACCGCATTTTCAGAACGTCGGCAATTGACAAATCAGCCACGGCGGTTGGTTGCTCTTTTTCCGGCTCCGGTTCCGTCGTAACGGGTGCAACCTTACCGTTGTTCACTCCATAACCAAATAACGCAAAATCGCCCTTTGTCGGGTCGTCCGGGAATATCTCGGCGAAACGGTCGGTTATCTCAATGGCTGTTTGCAAATCCGGCATCCGACGTTTTACAAGCCCCAACCGCAATGCCTGTTTATGTACGTGGGTATCTAATGGAATGATTAAATTACGGGGGTCGCAAATCGTCCACAATCCAAAGTCAACCGGGGAACCGTGGCGACACATCCAACGCAAAAACATACATAAGCGTTTGCAACCGCTTTTCGTTTCCATATCCGGCACGCCCTTAACATCGCCGAAAAGACGTTGTAATTGCTCCAATGGACGCCCGCCCGGTTGCGCTTGCAATGCCTTTTCCATGTTCTCAAACTTACTATATACGTCAAATAAGCAGGCGCAAAGGTCGTGAAAATCGGCGTATGTAAACGTTCTATAAAAATTCTCTTTACTGCCTTTGTATTGCTTCCATTCCGGGGCGGTTCCCTGCGTATCGGTTCCAACAATGTAATGATACGGCGCACCCTTGAAAATTTCCCGGTCGATAAAATCCGCCTTTTGGATTATCTGTTTGCGGGAACCCCACGCAATCCACGCCGTAACAAATGCGCTAATCTCAATATTTACCCGACTATCGTAACGGTGCGGGATTTGCACCGGGTCGGATTGGATAAACTCGGCGGTTTCGTATTGTTCCGCCCAACGTTTCAAATTATCGTTCAATGTATATGCCATTGTTTTAGATTTTAAGGGGACGGAAAGCCCGCCCCCGGTTATTATTCGTTTTCCGTGTATTCCTCAACAACTAAATCAGTTTGTCCCCGCTTTACTTCCTCTATAAAGCCCTGAAAACCGTTTGCCCTTGCAATGTCTATAATCGCCTGTAAACGCTTTTCGCCCAAACTTTCGCCCCTTGCAATGCGGAACACCTTAACCGTCGGATTGCTTGCAATAATCAATTTGGCGGCAACCTCCATAATTTGACTATCTGAAACTTTCCCGGCGACGAACGGCACGCCGTTTAATTCTAATCCGTCGTCCGTGAACGAAAGCCCGGCAATAGGTAATTCGGACGTTGCAATAAGGGTTTCCCGTTCCTTTGCCAATGCGCCTAATTTTTCCTCAAACGTGCGGGCGATTTTCTCGGCGGTTTCCTTTTGTTTTTTCTTTGCCATGTAATCTACAACCAACGCATTGATACGGTTGTGTTCCTCGGCTTTTTTCAGTTGTTCCGCCGTATCTAATTGTTCCGGGTTGTTGGCTTCGTATTCCTCTAACCATTTGTCGGCATTCGCTTTGCGCTTTTCAAAATCGGCTTTTTCCGCCTCAATGGTTGCCAATGTTTCCTTTAATTCGGCATCGACGTTTTTACGGGACGTTTTCGCCTCTTTTTTGGCGTCCTCTAACCGTTTTTGCGCCTCGGCGATAATGCGGGCAACCTCTTTTTCTTCATTCGCTAAATTGGTATCAATAACCGCAACGGCTTTATCGTGGTTATCGTTGGCGGTTTTAATTCGTCCGGGGATTGCCGCCAATTGTTCAACCCTTTGTTGCCGGGTTTGGCGAACCGTTTTTGCTTTCTCAATTAACCGGGCGTTCTCGTTTTGTTCTTCCATCAACGCCGTAATATCCTTTTTCTCGGCATACGTTTTGACGTCGCCGGGCTTCAATCGCTTTTCGGCGTTGGCGCAAATGGTTGTGTACGTCTTAACCTCGGCGTTGGCGTCTTTTCTTTTGTCCTTAACGGTCGTAACCTCGGCGTCAATTTCTGCAATACGGGTGCGCACTTTTTCCGGCAACAAAGCCTTTACAACCTCAATTTGTTTGCGGCGTCCCTCGGCGGTTTCGCTCCAACGGGAAAACTCCACGGCGTCAAAGTCTTGGTAGCCGAAAATCTTTTGCAGCATTGAAACGTTATCCGAACGCATCCCAGTTGTTTGTGATTTTATGGATAACGTCCCACGTGGGTTGGCTTTGGCAAACTTTAATTCGACCTCGTAATTTTCGCCGTCGTTACCTACTACCATTTTCGCAAACCCTTTGTCCTCTCCATTTTTCAACACGGCGTCCCGGTTCCCGGTCAACATTGCGCCGATTGCTTTTAATAGGGTTGATTTGCCTAACTCGTTGTCCCCGGTAATGAAATATACATTACCCTCAAAATCTGCGTTGAACTCTTTGATAACTTGAAAATTCAACAATTCCAATTTCTTAATATACATCGCTCTAATTGTTTATGCCGGGGTTCCCCCCGGCGGTTATTACTATTTTGTTATTAATCTCATTCGTTGGTGTATCATGGTTTGCACCTTGTTAAGCGCATCCCGGTTGGCGTCAATCTCTGACCGGGTACAATCAGCAATGAAATTTTCCAAACTCTTATATAAGTCGTTTAATTCCTTTGCCGTCATTGCGTGCCGAACGGCTCCCAATTCGTCCTTATCCATTTTTGCAAACTCTTTTAAGCGTTTCTAAATCCCGGCGTTTGGGTTCGTCGGCGTTCTTTGTCGCATCAATCAACGGCATATCGTTTGTTATTGCCGTCCATTGTTTCCCCGTAACGGGGGACGTGTAGGTTACTTTGTAATGTCCGTAACCGCTTGGCATAAAACTAAAATCGTAAATACTTGTTTTCGCTCTCATATCTTTTGTTTTTAGATTTACCGGGAAAACGCCCGGTCGTATTATTATCATGCCGCAAATATACGTGTAATTTTTATATTACCAAAATTTTCATCTTTTGTTTTCGGTTATTTTTTTATTTTCCGCAATAAACGCCCTATAATAACACATTTACCCACGCCGTCAAACTCAACTAACATATTGCCGTTGCGTCCTCTTATACATTTACCATCGGAACGACGAACCGCCCGGCACGGCATACGTCGCAATTCCGGGCGGGTTAATCGGTCGCCTAAATAGATATAATCCATTTCGTCCATATCAAAACAATTTCATTTGTGTATCGGTCAATACAGCAACGACCGCATCAACTTTGCGTTCCCAACTTTCCAACGTTGCCAATTTCTCCGGGGTTGGGTTCCGTTGGCAACGTCGTTGGTTGTGCCGCATCTGTTTTACCATTTCCGCCAAATCTTTTGCCGTTATTTTTTCGGGATTTTCGATTTGCGGGGCTTTTGTTTCGTCTGCCATACAATTAACCATTTGAATAATTAAACGCCCCTACGGGCTTAAAATAAACGGTTGTGCATTTGTTGGGGCAAATTTTCCAAAACCCAACGGGGGTTATTCTGCAAAATGAACCGTCCAAAGTGCATTATTAACGTTGCGTCCGCATTCCACAACGCCGGGGCAATCTCCGGGTACAATTCCCCGGCAATATCCCGGAACCGTCGTTTGCGGTCTGCCTTTTCCTCCTTTTTCCCTTTTACCTTGATACGTAATTTAAGGTCGTTTTGCCACTTCATAGCATTAACCAAAACAAACGGTATTTCAGCGACGGTTATAATGGCTTTCAAATGCTCAAAGTTTTGCAACATCTTTTGAATGCGGTATAATTTACCCATGTTTGCCCCGGCATCGCCAACCGTTACGTCGTCCGGGCGAACACTCAATTTTTCTAAAAAGATAATCGGCGTACAAATCTCTTTGTAATAGTTGAGAAAATCCCGTATCTCGTTAATGTCTTTAGGCATCTTTATTGCCGTTGCGTTGTGGTTGGGTCGCCAAACCACTATACCCCCATTGCTTCCGGGGTCTATACCTATAATACAATCTATTTTCATAACATCTTTTTTATTTGTTCAATCTTAATTAATCGTTCGCAATACGCTTGCTTTGCAGTTATAAAACCGCTCTTTCTGTATCGTATTCCGTCGATTTGAATTTCATAATTATATTTCCCGGTTTGTTTATGCCGGGTTACTCCCTTATATCCGGTTGTGTTATCTCGGCGTATTCGCCTATTTCTATTATTTTCCGAATGAGTAACAAAACGGCAATTTTCCGGGCTATATATCCCGTCGTTATCTATCCGGTCAATTTCTAAACCGGGATTATATCCATTTTCTAAAGCCCAATTTTTGAAAGCATCAAAACAAAACCATTCTTTGCAAATAGTTATTCCACGACCTCCATAATTGTTATAATCCTTTCTTTTAGGATTATAACAACGGGCTTTTATACTCTCCCAAAGTCGGTACAACTTTGTTGCTGAAACTCTTTTTTTCATTTTTCAAACCTTAAATAATGATAGATATTAATTTCGTCCTTAATCATTCGGTCGAAAGTCCGTTTAATTTCTTTACGTCGAGCAACCTCAAAGGCTGTATAATCAATTTCCGGGCTTTGGGTTCCTTGTTTACGAACGTGGTAAACCGTAAATTCATTAACGAACCCACGGGCGGCACGTGCCAAAAATCGGTTATATGCTTCTTTCCGGTCGTCCTCGGTTTCTTTCACTTCATCCGCTAACCGAACGCCCAACAACCAATTATAAACAAACATTTCGTCGGTTAATCCAAACACTAAACGCCCGGTATATTTATAGCGCAAAAAACACATTAAACAAGTCATAACCGATTGATTGCGATAATACCGGATTTGCTCCGGGCTTAACTCCTTTTTCGGTTCCGGCAACGCTGTATATGCTTTGCCGATAACTTGGTTTTGTTTCCGGCAATATGCGTTCAATACCTTTGCAAAATAATCGGCGTTGAATTGTTGGTAATGTTTCCGTTCGGCGTTGCCGTCCCTATCCTTTGGCAAATAGTCGTCTAATTCCCCGGTAATCAGCAATTCAAACGCTAATTTAACCTCGGATAATGTTAATTGTGAATAATAGCGTTTGAGCAAATCCAACAACCGGGTACAAATATACGTCCAATCGTCCCGGTTTTCCGTGGGAATGATAAACCCCACGTCCATTGCGATAAACCGGAACATTTGCCCGGTTTTGGCAATCAACGTTTCGTCGTCAATCTCGGCAATCTGTTTTTTTGTGGACGCCACGAAAATATACTTTTCAACCGGGGTTAATGCTTTGGCAACCTCCGGTAACTCAACCATCGCCCGGCGAACGTCAATTGCTTTTGCCGTTCCGCTATAAAGCAAAACGGCGGCGGATTGTCGTTTTTCGGGCAACGTTTGTGGCAATCTGTTTGTCTTTTCGGGTAATGTTTCCATTTTAATAATCGTCTTTCAAATACTCAATAGCCCCGGCAACGTTTAATCTTTGCGTTGGGGCTTTGTATTCGGGTTTCAAATGCAACTTTTTCTTTTCGACGTCCCCCCGTATGAAATTGCGGACGGTCGCCAACCAACCGTTTTTAGTGCGTTTCATGTTTTTTTGGTCGCTCCAATCGCTAACCGAATGAAAGTAATAAACCAAATCGACCTTTTCAAATTCCGGGGTCGCAAACTTACTTTCAAACTCGGAATAATCCACGCCAACGCCGTTTTCAAATTTAACCATTTTGTAAACGGCAGAATTGCGGAATAATGTTTTTTTCTCTTTTGGTTCCTCAACCTTTGTTTCTTCATCCGGGAATAATCCGGGGTTCTTTACCCCGGTATTATCATTATCAAAAGAGGTATTAATATCATCTATCTTTATTGTGTCGGATTTTCCAACCACGGTGGTTGGATTTTCCAACCGGGGGGTAGTTGGATTTTCCAACCGGGGGGTAGTTGGATTTTCCAACCGGGGGGTAGTTGGATTTTCCAACCACTCCAAAGCAACCCAATAATTAGACGTATATTCACAATAACGCACCTTGTTTTTTTCGTACTCAAATTTATTAATATATTGCTTTTCAACTAATTGTTTGAGTAACTTAATAACCGTGCTTTTATCTAATCCCGTCCATTCGATAAGATACCGCAATGAACCCTTAAAACGGCTTTCGCCGTCTTGACTAAAACCATGTATTAAAGCGAAAACCAACAATTCGTTACCTTTCAATTTAAGTTTCGTAATCATTGGGGCTAATATGGTTATAAAATTGCTATCCCGTATTGTCATATCTCCGTAAAATAAACATTAATATTATCGGTTCTTTTATCAGCCTTGCAAACAATACGTTTACAACTTCCGGGGTATTGATTGAAAAAACAATCTTTGCAATCATGCCAAAATTCGGCAATCATACATTTAACCGGAATATTATTAACCCGGATAACCGTTTCAACGGGTATTTCAATTTGTTTAATTGTTGCCATCGTGTCCGCCCTCCAATTCTTTAACGGGTTCCCATGCTTTACGCACTTTCAAAACATTGTCGGCACTCTCATTGGGAACCAACGACACGACGGGAAAACGGGAACGGTCGCCCGGTTTTTGCGTCGTGGCAAATTGTACATTCAAATCAAAGATAATGCCTTTGCAAAATCCCCGTTCCGCTAACATACCGTCGAACGTTTCCCGAATTTGCGGGATTGTGGATGCCGTACCCTTTGTTGCGAATTGCCAAACCCCGGCAACCCCACGAACCAAAGGAACAATAAAGTTTAGCGTTAATGTTACCTCCCAACCGTCGCAATCCGGTTGGCGGCTCTTTTTATTCGGGTAACGCTTCGTTATTGACTGCATTAAGTTTGGGTATTTTTCCGTTGTCAACGTTTCGTATTTCTTTCCGTCCCACACTTGGAACGTATCGCCATCGCCCGCCGCAATTAATCGCCCGTCGTCGTCCCGGTATTCGTAACGCTCGTTACATACTTTTGCCGGGTCGTCGTCCGGAAAAACAATTTGTATTGTTTGCGGTTTTTCGCCGTATGCTTGCGTAAACAACCCGGCATATTTCCCGGTTGGTATGAAGTAATCAACGCTTTGCGGATAACCGTTTGCGTTTTTCATACCTATTTTTATTTGACCGACACGGGGCAATATCAAACGGGATTGTTGCGCCTCCGGTCGCTTTATTCTACCTTTCATAATTCAATCAAATTTCGGGGTCGTCGTTCAACATCTTTTTCCTACTCTCATTTTTGGGCTTTTTAGGCTCGTTTGCAGGCTTTACTTTCTTTTCCGTGGTATTACCCCGCTTTGCGGTCGTTTTGCCCGTGGTGGCTTTCTTTTCCGGCTCCTTTGCCTTTTTGGGCGCACGTTTAACAATGGTTGTTTTCTTTGGCTCCTTTTCCGGTTCCGGTGCATCCGCTTTGACTTTCTCGGCGGCGTCCGTATTTTCGTCCGGGGTCGCCTCCTTTGGGGCTTTCGTTTTAATCAGTTCCGCCAAAGATAACGATATTACGTTTTGGGTTAAATCCGGGGCATTATCCAATAATACCATACCATTAACCGACGTAAACGTATTGTCTTTCTTTTCGTCCTCAATGGCTGCAATCTCTAACAAATACGGGATTTTCCGTATATTGGGACTATCCGTTTGCTCTTTCAGATTGTACGACGGACGTTTGCGCCAATCTTTCGGGCTGAAATTGAAAATACGGGTAACGGGGAATTGCTCAAAATTAATGTTCCACATATCCCGGTACATTCCTAATTGTATTTCGCTTTCCTCGTAAAAGCCTTTGCGGCCGCTTTTAAAATCGACGATTGCGTTAATACGTTCGTCCCCGCCAATCTTTGATAACATGGTACACGGGCAATCAATCATTCCGGCATACTTGTAATATGGATGCACTAACGCAATTTCAACCGCCAACGGGCGTACATCATAATCCAATACGAATTGAGCAAACGCCAATACATCCTTTTTCAAATCGTCGGCGTAATAAATAAAGTCGTCCGGCAATCGGTAAACCTCAATATATTCTTTTAGTTTGCCTTTCAACCCGTCCAAATCATAAGCCCGGTTAATTAATAATTCCTCAAATGCGGCGTGCATGAATGTACCATACGCCGCCCGTTCGCCTTTGTACTGTTCCGCTTCCTCAATTCCTTTGCTTGCAATCCATTGTATCAAATGCGGGGCTTTGGGTAACGTTTGGGACAATATCGTTGTAACCGACGGGAAAAACTCCGGGTTTCCGTTGTCGTCGTATCGGTAATAATAACGGTGTCCCTTGCTATTCAATTGCCAAACCTTGTACGGGGGTTCAATCAACGTTTTTTCATCAAAAAACATTGCCGTCATTTCCTCAACCGTCATGCCCGGCAATATTTCAAATATTCCGGTTGGTTGCTCAACTTCGACCGCTTCAAACGGGGGGATTATTTGTTGTTGTTCCTCGGTAATTTCCGGGAATTGGTCGGCGGGAACGGCTCCCAAATTTTCGACCGTTTTTTGTACCGGGTTTTCCGGTTTCTTTTTGTTCGCTCTCATTTCTTACACTTTTTTAATTCTGAAAATCCACATAATACCATTACGGCACATATACCCGCAAACATCAATTGCCACGGGTTCCAAAATGCACCAATCAGACAAACAACGCCCAACGTTCCAAACGTCGCAATAATGGCTTTCGCTTGGAACCTATCGGAAAACATAACGTCCGCCATGCGTTCAAACCATTGTAACCCGTTATTCTTCATATCCAAACAAATAATTAGGGGTGCAATTACACATTTCGCAAATGATAACAACCCATTCCGGGCGTATCTGTTTGGTCGTACCGTTACATAAGTTTGTCATATTAACTTGTTGTGCGCTTTCGGTGCGTCCCTCCCATAAACGGGCGGCAACCTCTTTTTTATAAACCTTAATCCCGGCGGTTTGCGCCCGTGCGATTGCCTCGTTTACTCTTAATTTCGTCATTTCTGCCATTTCTTTAGTCTTTTATTGTTAATAACTCGGTTCGTTACTCTCTTTGTGTCCGCAATGCGTACACGTTTTTTCCTCCCAAATTGCGGTATATTCCGGCGGGGTCAAATATCCGTCGCCTCCGGTCTGTTTATATTCCCCGTCGGTAACTTCCATTTCGCCGCCGCACTCCGGGCAATCTTCATTACCCATTAAATCCAAATCCGGGACAATGAAATATACCCGTTTCAGATACATGCCCAACGCCTCGGAAATTGTCGCATAACAATTGGCGGTTTGTTCCTCGGTTACGTCCTCGTTTATTGCATCGAAAACGGAAACGCCCCAATTTTCCGGGGTGTCCTCAATAACTTTGTTTTTGAGTAATTCCGAAATGATAATTTCGGCAACTTGGTTGGCTGTTTTCCCGCTATCGGTCGCCAATCTCTTTAATAAATCGCTCTCTTTTATTCTCATATCTTTGCCGGGTACTCCCCCGGTGGGTTTTTGTTTCTGCAAAAGTACAAATAAAATCTATATTACCAAAAATAAAACCTTTGAAAGTTTTATTTGTTCACGTTGGACGCTTGTAATACAGATAAAAAGCACTAATTTTGTTGCACCGCATAACCTTACAACATCGCTCTCGGTTACTGCGTACCAACCCCCGGCGTTACTTCATTGCGTCGGGGGTTATCTTTTACCCCTTTGTAAATCCTTTAAATGCTACATGGTAAACGTCGTATTGTTTCCCGGTAACATAAAACTCAATCATACGTTCCGGGTTCCCGGTGTCGTTTATCGCAATGGTTGGGTATGGTTCCCCCGGCAATTGGTTATAATCGCTTTCAATATCTCGCAATCCCTCCGGGAAATCCGAACGGTCGGCGGAAAAATACCGGGTTAAACTCTCTTTTATTCGGTTCAACATTTCGTCGCCGTGCGGCTCAAAATGCGCTTTTATCTTATCTTGTTTTCTTAATGCAAATCGCATGGTTTCCAAATATTTTTTTGAAACGTCCACACCTTTGCGCACGTTTCCGGGTTAAACATTCCTATATGCGTGTATTCCGTTGGTAATCCCAATTGCTCGGATAACCATTTGTAAGCCTCGGAACGCTTCATTAATTTACGCTTATATATTTCGTCAAAATATCGGTGCGCCTCAATCTTACATCGGCGCAACTCGGCGTTTGCTAATCGACCCTTTGCCCGGTCGGTTCCCGCATGAACGCCAACATACGCCCGGCATTTAGGGCAATAGTAAATCATTCCGTAATCAATGCCGTAAACCTCAATACTATTTTTGTACTCGGTTGGAATATGGCAATACGGGCAAATCTTACCTTTCAATATTTCCCGTTGTTCCTCTGTTAATATCATTTTCGCCCTCCTTAATCACTTTGCAAAACTTATAATATTGGTCGTGTCGGCTCTCAACTTGACAAAGCAACCCAATATCGTTGCCGTCCAATAATAGGTTTAACACATCGCCGGGATTGTGCCGGGTATAAAGCAAAAATAATCCGCCGTTTGTATTTTGGATTATTTTATACATTGCTTGGCTTAATCGGTAACGTTTCGTTTTATTCATCGCTCTAAATTATTATGCCGGGGGATTGCGCCCCGGCTTATTGTTACTGCAAATATGCAATTGTGGTTAATCTCTCTTTTTCCTCTTTAGCACTCTGAACGTTTCGGGCAATCCATTGTTCGGCAGGGGTTTCTGCAATCCATTGTTTTCTATACTCCGGAACCCAATTTGCCGCCATTTCTTTATATGCCTTTTCGGGATTTGATAAAATTTTGTTTACCCGACTTAATTGTTTACCGTGGTCGCCTTTCCCGATTAAATCTAACCGCCCGAAATAATACGAACCATCAGCAACACACGCCACATAATCACGGGCGGACGTTCGTTTTGAAACGATTGCTTTGCTTTCGGCGTGGATAACTTGGTACTCAAATTTATTTCCTTTTTCTTTCTTGACTAAAATGTACTTTGCCATATTGTTGTTATTGTGCCGGGGTTTCCCCCGGCGGGTTATTAATATCCTGCTTTTGTTTGGCGTGTGTTCGCCATGAATGTTTTGGGGAAAACGCCCCGTCGTTGTTTACTGATAATAGAAAGTGATTTTAACGCCTCGGCGTAATTTGCAAACCTCTTTGTCGCCGTAACAATTGAAAGCACGTTTTAATAAGCGATTGACTGACTTAATGTCGCCGACAATCTTTATTAAACCGGACACGCCAACCAATACATTAACCTTTTTGCCGTTTACAATTCCGTTTACCTTGATTTTGAAATTGCGGTTAATCTCTTTTGTTGTGTAATCTAATCCGTTATAAATGCTTTGAGTATTCATATTGTTTCGCTCTCTATTTTCCAGGAAAACGCCCGGTCGTTCTTGTTTGATGATGCAAATGTACAACCTTTATTTTAATTACCAAAAGTTTTATCTTTTATTTTTGGCTTAAACTGCAAAAAGTTTTGTTTTTGGTTCCAAAGAAGTTATTTTCTTGGAATTTTCGATTTAAGCGGCTTTTGCAAGCGGGACGGGTAAATTATCCACTTTGAAATAAAATGCCCGGAAACGGGCTAAAAATGGCTCAATAGAAAAAGGGGTTGCAACGCCTTGTTACAACCCCCTTGTTATGTCTATTGTATATATTCCCAATTATAACCCTTATGTTTTTTCATACGCCCTTTACAACATCGAATTATCAATGTATCGTTAAACCCATCTTTTTTGGCTAAATGGATAGATTGATATGTTTTGAGGCAAATTCCGTTTTTCATCATCTTAACGGGTTTTGAATTTGGATGCAATACGCCCTCTTTACCTTGCATATTTTTTGCGTTATTTTCGCTCAATCGCTTTTTCGTAATAGGATTATTATTATTTTCCAAATATGTAACCCAACGCAAATTATCTGCATGGTTATTGGTTCGGTCGCCGTCGATATGGTCGATACATGGTTTGTTGTCCGGGTTCGGAATGAAAGCCGCCGCAACTAATCTATGTAATCGAAACGTTTTGCGCATCCCATTACATAAAGCAACGGTTTTATATCTATTCCCGGAACCACATATTTTCAAAACTAATTGTTTCTTAACGGATTTTACACGCCCGTGATTACTCACTTTATACAACCCAATATATCCGGGTACATCTTTCCAAATTTCCATTATACAACCATTTAAGTAAGCAACCAAAAAGGGAAACGGGGAAAAGTGGTTGCATCTTTTTTCATCCGGTAGCTACTCCGAACTATCCCCGTTTGCCGCAAATATAGTTATTTTTCTATTGTTATAACCTCAAACCCGGTAATTTTTGTATATGGATTTTTTGAAACAATATCAAATTCACGGTTTTTTATCCGTTTTGTTTTCCATAGGAAATTAAGAAAACGTTTATATTGTACGCTTTCTGTTATTAAAAGGCTATCCCGTGTTATAATTTTGCCCGAAAACATATTATTTATAATACATCCGTCAAAATCAACCCATTTGTCGGAATACTCAATACAACGTAATACGGTCGTAACCGTGTCGCCGGGCAAATATACGATACTATCCCGGACGTTTGCCCGTAATTCGTTTATCGTTTCCATTTGCGCCGTCGTAACCCTTTGCAAATCCCGGTTCTTTGTCTGCAACGATTTTATTAACGCCGCATCGTCCGCCCGGTATTTTTTGTATTCGGATAATTTCAACTCCAAATTCCCAACCTTTGCGGCGTTCAAATTATCCTTTGTTTGATACGTGCGGACGTCCTGCAACAACGTTTCGGTATTGCTCCGGTATTTATCCCGTTCGGCGGTCAAACTCTTAATACGGCTTTGTTGTACCCAAAAGGCGACGGCAACCGCCATAATGATTGCCGCCAATATTAGATATTTTTTCATGTGTTTGCCGTGTATATGATTAACGAACTATTGGGCGTTTTGCTCAATGTTAAAACATAATGTCCGCCCGCCATTTCAACCGTACTATTTATTTCATCCTCGTTAATCTCCAATTGTGCAAAGGAAATTACGACGCCCGAAATATATACTTTTGGTATGTTGTGCAACGGGTCGGCGTTTACGGCGTCAATAAATGCGTCTATTTCCGCCTGTGGGTTCGTTACGTTTTTCGTATTTTCTTGGTTGTCCTCAACCGTAACCGTAAAAACGTCCTCGCAATCTGCAATAATAGCGGATAACAACGGGGCAATAGTAATTCCCGCTTGGTTCCCTTGATTGGCAACCAATTGTTCCAAATACTCCTTTTTGTCTTTCTTTGTCATAATGGTACAAAATTAAATGTTACTATATTCAATTGCCGCATTAAAACACGGGCATTCTTTTATAAACTCCCACGGTTCAATTATACCGTCGCCGTTCAAATCCGGGGAATAATCCCGGTGTCCCTTAATCGTTGCGTCCGGGAACATAACAACTAATCGGGATAATAACCATATTAACGCCTCCTTTTGTTCCGGGGTGCGTGTGTCGGCGGCTTTGCCGTTGGCATCCAATCCGCCAACGTAACAAATACCAATAGAACGGGAATTTTGCCCGGAAACGTGCGCCCCAATCTCGGAAAGATAACGCCCGGTTTCAATCGTCCCGTCCGTCAATACAACAAAATGATAACCGCAAATTCGCCCGCTTTGGGGTTGCTTCTTAAATCCCCGTTCTTTGTGCCAACCGTCGATAACATCAACGTTGACTTTTGCGCCCGGCTTGGTTGCGGTGCAATGTACAATCAAATCCGTAATCGTCCGGGTTGTTTTTTGCCCCTCCAAATACTTTAAAATCTCTGTTTGGTTCATTGTTCGCCCTCCTTTTCTTTATCGTTAATAATATCGCTATCGTGTTCCCGTTGGTATCTCTCAATTATCGGTTGCCAATATCCCGGCAATACCCGTGTAAACTCCAACCGGATAACGTGATAAATAATACGCAACGCAACCTTTGTGGGATATGCTTTAATAAGGTTGCGGAATGCGTTTTGCAAATACACATACATAAAAACATAAGTAAGCGATTTAATTACTACTTTGGCGGCTTCATTATCGCCACATTGCAGCATAACGGAATAAATTACGTGTATGATACCCACGTATAAAAGCAATTCCGCCAACGCATTCTTAAACTTACTGAAACGAAAGTTTTTGCAATGCCTTACGCTTACCCCATCCGCCCGCATACCCGCCCAAATATTGAAAGCAAACATTATAACCAATGCGTACATAAAATCCGCCGTTGGGGTTAAATAGGCTAAAACCGGGCTTAACGACGTGGCGAATATCATACGCCATTGTTCCCATGTAAAAATTTTATCCATATCATAAAATTGTTATGCCGGGGATTGCTCCCCGGCTCGGTTATTACTTCGTTCGTAATACTAAATAATTGGCGTCGTCCGTGTTGTAACTTACAAACAACTTTCCGTTTTGCACGGTATCGGTCAACAATACGGCGTTGTCTGTTTGCTCTACAATTTCCACGTTCAAACCCTCCATGAAATCGGGTAACGTCAACGGAACCCGACTTTGTACACTTTGGCAATGCGAATAGATAATATAACTATTGCCGTCCTTATACCAATACAATTGCCCCGGATTTGCCGCCGGGTCAAAATAAGAAATATAATAGTTTATTTCCTTGAAATAAGTATTCGGCAAATTATAACCGTCGTCCGCAAACGGGGCGGTATTGATTGCCGCAATATAGAACTTATTGTTGTTTGACGGGCTAAAACTTCCTAAACGTTGGTGTCCGTCCGTTGACGTCGCAATTGGTATATTGGCGTTACGCTTTGCCGGAATTGTTTCCCCGCTTACAAGCGATAAGCCCGCCGCCATACCAACCAAATACGTGTTATCGTTCGGATTGTGCAACATGGCAATCAAACGGTCAATCGGTTTGTCAACGTCTTTTAAGTATGTGGCATTCCTAAAGAACGAATAACCCGTTGAACCTAACGACGGCGAATTAAACGGCTTTTCTAATACCGTGCCGTTGCTTGCGTTTGCGGCTTTTGGTATCATAAACATAGCCTTATAATTACCCGTATCGACGAACGTTTGTTGTTGGGTTGCCCCGTAACTTTGACACTCAACTTTGCGGCGTATGTCAATCGTCGTATTAACGCAACATTGCGCACCCCGGAAATTATACGACCATGTAAACCGTGCCATTTCAACGGCTCCGGTCAAATCCGGCATACCTATTGCGCCCGGCGTTGGGAACCACGTTTCAATACTTGCGGGGTCGTACCCGGTTTGGCTTTCTGATACCGTGAAATCGTCGCCCTCGTAATCTCCGGGTTCGGTTAATTCCCGCCCGTCGATATAAAATTTGCGGTTCTCATGCTTCATAATCGGGCGCAATTGCGTTGTCGATTGCGACGCCACGGTTATTGGGGTCGTAACCGTTCCCCCGCTTACGTGCGTTAATGCAGTAATAACCGGGTTATTTGGTGTTTTCCAACCTCTCGTATCGTTCCCCTCGGTTCCTCGTGTAATAACGGGCAACAAATAGATTGAGGAACCAACGACGTTGCCGATATTATATTGACGCTCTAATTGGTCTTTCCATAACGCCCCAATATCGGCGGTTGTTAATCCCACGGTATTTGGAACAACCGGGATAACATACCCATGTTGAGCGTACAAATGCCAATATAATGAACTTTGGAATAACGGGGCGGTACTGTCTGAATGATTGGAAACAAGGTTTGCCGACGTCATTAAATCCGCATCGCTCAACGTGTTTAAACCAACATAAGCCGCACTGGGTGATAATAATGTATTATTGTTTATATAATACTGCAACAAAATATCTTTCGTGTCGTTGTATTTGGCACGTACATAGAAAGCGTTTGCGCCTCTATTGGGTTCCGTATCATAAATATGTACTTTGGTTATCTTACCGCTAATTTCGCCTTTTAACATGGCAATATCCGTTTCCATTTCTTCAAAGTCGTAATAATCGCCCTTGTATTTCCATTTCAAAACCGGGGTATTGCTATTACTGGCATTTACCAAAATATAAGCGGTTCCAGCGGGTATTTCTAATTGACCGTCAACCAATTTATCCGAACCGCCGGGCGGCGTTATTATTGGGAATTGGGAACCCAACATTACGCCCGCCGAATTGTAGTAATGCACGTATGATATATTAGTATTTCCGCCAAAGCCGGACGATACCAAATATATACGGGCTGTATCTGCAATATCAAATCGGGTATAATGAAAAGCTGCGTTTTCCCGTGGCGTGCCATTCGGTCGAATAAAATATCCCGGCGTATCGCTCGTTTGCGCAATTGGTTGTAACTCCGTCTTTCTTACAACGTCGTCAATCTTTGTAATTGTACCGTATTGTTCAACACGGATTTGATTGTAAGTAATACCGTCGGGAATATCTGATTTTCTGAATAACAACAAACAATATTTCGCACCCGGCATATAAACCCCGGTTGTATTCGCTCCTAAATATGTTTCATTCTTCAAATCGCCGGAATTGTAATACATGAAATAATAAACGGGTGCGCCCATAACAACTAATTGTCTTTCAGAAAGCAATTTAATAATTGCAATATCAAAATTTCTCGACGGTCTTACGTTACCGTTGTCCGTTGCGCCGCCGGATAATTGTCCATAGTGGTTACGGATAAGGAACGGTTGCGAAATATACGTTGCAACGTCCCGCATCGTCATATTTACCGGGGCAATATCAATATCATTCAAATTTAATTCCGCTTTCGTCGTGTATATCGTTCCGGTTGTTGCCGCCCAAACGTTTACATATAAGTATTTTGCACCTTGCGGAATATAAATTTGGCGATTTACATTTGTAGCTAAACCGTTTGTATAATCAAATTTACCCAATACAACCGCACCGTCTGTTAACGCTACACTCCACATTGTACCCGACGTTTGCGTATTAACGTGTAATACTTTACCGACGTAATCGGTTACATCCAATTGATAACAATTATAATTGGCATTTACTACCATTGCATTTGTTGACGGATTAAACCATTGACCGACAATTGCAACGGGCGTAATATTTTCGTTATCAAACTTTACTGCCATTCCGTAAACATCACTATAAACGTTTAATGCGGTTTGATTAATATTACTTAATCCCGTTTCAACTTCGTTTCTGTCTGCACCGCTTCCATATTGGCGAACCCTCAAATTTTCGTACCCGTCCGGGTTGTCAGCCTTGCGCATAACCATTACACAAAGTTTTGCGCCCACCGGAATTGTTCCGGTTGTATTACTTTGCAAATATGTATCTTTAATTCGGGGTTCATCAAAGAACACAAAGTGAGCTACATTTGCGCCCGTAACTTCCAATTTTCCCGTTGGGTTGTAAATTCTCAACGTTACGGCATCCCATGCGGACGACGCAACATAACGACCTGTACCCCCGGAATGGTTGTACAAATGCCCTAAATCAACGGGCAAATAACCGGAATATGCCATATTGTAAACCGCACTATCCCCAAAATCACTACTTAATAAATTTAACTCGGTTGCAACCCAATTGCCGCCAACGTTATTAAACGCAACGGCGTTTTTGGTTACTTCATACCCGCCAAAATTAGCGTAAACTCCACTTTGCCCGGCGATATAAAAAACGTTTTGGTCGGGCGTTCCGGGGGCGGTTTCCGGGGTTGCAATCCCGGCGAACGTTGCGTTTGCTCCTATTTGACTAATTAAGGTTGTCAACGTGTTTTGCAAAACCTGTCCCGTAATTTCTTGGTTGCCGTTCGTCTTAATAACGGACGCAACGGCGGCTTTCAATTCTTCGTAATTTCCCATTGTTTCAAAAATTAACTAACATCATTGTTATTGAAATCATTATTAAAGTCTTTATTGTAATCGCCTCCGGTTGTTGGAATAACGCCCCGACCGATTTTTTTAACGACGGTTGCGCACTCAAATTCACATTCAACCGACGCCAAATTGCCTTGCGTTTGCCATTTAGGGGTGATTAAAAACGTATCGCAATCGTATTTTCTGCCTTGACTGTAAACGGTTACAAAATCACTCATTCGGATTAAACGCATTACGTCGCAAAGGTATTCGGGGGCTAAAAAGATAAACCGAAACGTTTTTTCCGATATTTGTTTTTCCGGGAAAAAATACCCGTCCCGTTCTTCGCCCTCTTCCTCAAATTTATATTCCGGTTTCCCCAATTCGGCACAAACATAAACCCGGTTTTTAAATTGCGCAACGTCGTACACTATTTGCCCGCCGTCGACCTCCATGTTTTCGGCGTCGCTCCATTCAATGCACAAATAACCGTCCATTCCATTAACCCACGTAAATACGTCCGAATAATAAGTTTGAACACCGTCATTTATCGCAATCATATATCGCCCCTCGGTTGCCACATTTAAAGCCATCAATAAATTACCGGGGTACAATATAACATCATAACCGTATGATTGATAACGAACAATTTGCAATCCGGTTTCTTTCATCGGTTGGGTTATATCTGCAATCCTTTTTGTCATTTTATAATTATACAATCGAACCCATGCAATTTGGTTGCTTCGGGTCGGTCGTATAATTTGAAAAGGCAATATATTATTCAACGGCGTAAACAACGGGTAAACGTCGCCATACGCATAAGATTTTTTATAATCTTGGTATTGCACGCCCTCGTAAAACGGCAATACGGACAAATTATTATTCGGTGTCATACTTCAAAGTTGTTTTAATTGAACGACTATGCAAATTTACGCTTAATTTATCAACTTGACCGTTACCCAAATAGGTTTTTATTAACTGCATTGGGTTGGGATCGTCATAAGCCGGGAAATTAAGCGTCTGTTTCTTCTTTCTCTCAATACCGTATGCGTATGTATCGGTACCATTTACATTAACACGACGGGCGGGCAAATCATACATCCAATAAGGTTGTTGCAAATTGATAAATGCTAAATATCCATTTTGCAAAAAGTATTCCACGCCGTTAATGGTTTGTTGGGTAAATGGCAAAATCCATTGACTACCGGATTGGGGCGGAACGGCGGCAAACAAGGCAAACCCGTCAGAACTCATATTTCCGGGGTTCAATAACATCATATCAATATCGGACGTGAAATTAGATATATTTATTTCCTCAATCTTTCCTGGCGTTACATACTTGCTTATTACCTGTATCGGGTACCCCTCAAACGGCGTTGTTACATCATCCATCCATTCAAATTGATACCTTTCCGCCAAATCAACCTTATCAAATGAATATTCCGACGTGTTGAACGCCCACGGTTTCCCGTTGCGCAAATTCAATTCCTTTGTCAAATCGTGGCTTAACGCAACCCCGCCGGAATAGGAACCGCCATTGCGAAAATATTGGATATGCTCAATTTTAAATTTGCCGTCCTCAATAAACCAATAGCATTTGAAACAATCCCGTAACATATTGGTAAATTGTTGTAAGGTCGTCGGGGCTTTTTGTGCGGGTTGCTGATATTCGCCGTTTATAATGTTCGTTTTCTGCGATACAAGCAACCGGAAATTTAACCCGGATATTGGATTATTTTCACCGTACAAAAATTGGCTATATTCCGCCGTTGCTGCGTGGGTTATATCCGGGGCAATCTGTTTAAGCAAAACAGATATACAAGACGCAACCGGGAACGCATCCCGTAACGTGTACGCCTTTCGTGTTTTTTCCTCTAATATCCAATCCATCAAATAAAACCCAAACCATAACGACGCATAACGCCACGTTGACCGGGCGATTGGATAAAATGTTTGCCCGTAAATGGAATAAGGCGGCGCAAAATACTTTCCGTTGTCCGCTAATCCCCACTCGGTCGGCGTATCTGAAAAGTTGTTAGATATAAACGCCACGTCGATTGCGTAACCAATTACACGGCGGTAATTTCTGTTATTATCTACAATATCATTTGTCGCTATTTGGTCGGTTTCTAAATCGTCGATTTTATCAACATCAACTAAATAACGAGCATAAATATTATAACTTTTCATATCGGCGTGCATGGTACCCGTTGCGCCGGAACCCTCAACGGCGGTTAAATCAAATTCCAATGTATCAAAAGGTTCTTGCGTTGCTTTGGTATAACGAAACATTACCGTATCATCAGAACGTTTACGTATTTCAACTATCGCAATACCAAAGGGTATACTCTTTATTGTTTGTTGTGATATAAAGATATAATAATTAACATTCAATTCCGGGTATAAATTTCCCGTGAATGTTCCCGGCGTTGCCCCCGTCGCCATCCGCCCCGAATAAAGCCCGGATATTACCGCCGGGGAACCGTGGGACGTAATTTGTATTTCTTTCAATATATTACATAAGGAAAAATTATATCCGCCTAAATTTCCCCTTTTTGTAATCAAACTTTGGTCGGTCGTGGCGTTTGCGTCTTGCTCCCAATTGGTACCGCCCAAAAAACACGAAACAATACTATCGCCCGGAACATATATTTGTATTAATGGACGCTTGTTTATGGTTATACGTTGAATTGACGGGGCTAATGTTATTAAATTGTACTCCTTTTCCAATCCTGCCAAAACTTCGTTATAATCGTCTATTACATCGGGTTGTACGGTAACTTTTTTGTCATAATCAACAAACGTACAATCCGTTTTCATAAACTTGCCGGAAAAATAGGGAACCCACGTTTTACCGCCGTCGTTGCTTTTATCTATCCCGTACAAAAACTCATAATCAAACGGACGGGTATTTATAAAATCGTAATCATCCCGAATAAATGATATTTTCCCGGATAATTTGGCACGATAAAACCGTTGGTTCGTTTCTAATTCGTACTCCTTTGCCAAATCGTCCTTATATATCGGGTTGGCTTTACGTCCGTAAACCAAATTTTGCGCCGTTGCCGTTCCTAACCGGGCAAATACCGTTCCGGCGTTATATCTTGTTTTATAAACGACAAATCGCAAATAATACGCATTACTTGGAATATCAACCGAACCCGTCGTTACTCCAATAAAACTACTTATAAATTTTTTATTGCTATCATAAAATGCCCCACGGTCAACCCCTGTATTAATTAACAAAACACGGGGGTAAACATTACTAACAGAAACATAGGTACTATAATAGCGATTTTGTACTGCGTCCCCGGACGTAATCAAAGCCCCCGTATTAGCGTTTATAATTCCGGTTTTAAAAAACACATCGGAAAATGAATGTCTATAAATTGGGTTCATATCATTTTTTAATTTTACGTGTCAAATTCTTGTAAACCTCAATAACATTACCGTTGCCATCGACGTAACGACGGCGGCGGTTTTGTTCTTTAATCTCCCTTACATCGTTTTTCAAATCTCGCAAATCCGGGGCGTTGTTTTGTTGAACCGTTACATTAACGCCGTCGGTATTGTAGGCATTAAGGTACTTTTGGGCGAACGTTCCCCGGTTCAAACTATTAATTACGTCCGGGATTATTCGGCGGAACCTCCGGGAATTACGTTTATTAATAACGGCGAAAAATTCCCCGCCCTCGGCACGCCTCCGGGTTCCATCCGGTTTGGTTCCTAAATCCACGTCGTCCCCGGATTGGTGGGAACCGCCCGCCAACAATTCAACCGTACCATCGCCGTAACTTTCCGAACCCCCGGCGTTGGCTGATTTGGATAATTGGGCGGCTTTGATTTTGGCGGCGGCAAAGGAACCCCACATTATAGCAATTGCCGGGATTGCAAACGGGAACCCCAATTGCGACCAAATCAAAGCGGACGCCGTTACAAGGTTTCCAATTTGTTGTATCGTTTGTATTGCCGCCTGTGCTTTCTGTGCCTTTTGTTGCTCCTTTAGGGCTTTTTCTTGGTTCTTTTTCGCAACGTCCAATTCCTTTTGAGCCATTGCAACGTTATTGGCGTAACCGTTCGCCCGTGCCTCTAATTCCGCATCTAATCGGCGTTGGCTTGCGTCAACCTCTTTGTCGGCGGCGGAAACGGCGGCGTCGGCGGCTTGTACCTTTGCATCCAAAAAACCGTTTAATTGCTCAATGGCAAAGGAAACGGACGTACTTATTGCCTCCTTTTGGTCGTCGTCCAAATTCAGCCCGAACAATCCGTATATGTCGTTACCCCGTTCGTCGCCTTTGCTTTTCTCAATTTCTTGGTCGATTTTCGCAATGGTATTTTCGATTGTCTTAACCTCGGCATCCGTCATTTTAACCCCGGCGGCTTTGTTCAACTCTAAAATCTTTTGCAACCGTGCCTTTTCTTGCGCTAACCGGAACCGGGTTTTGCGTTCCTCGGAATTGCGGATTAAATCAAACTCGGACGCCTCCAACGCTTGTGTTTGGTCGAATAGCATTAACGCCCGTTGTTGGTTTAACTCGGTCGTTTGCTTCAATACCTCGGCATCATATTTGGCGTTAATATCCGCCTCGGATTGGCGCACGTCCTCGGCTAATTGCCTATTTTGTGCCAATTCGATTGCCCGTTGTTGCTGTAACAACTGAATACGCAAATTTATTTCCTCCTGCGAACCCTCACGGGCGGCGTCTAATTGTAATTGCGTCCGGTCGGCGGCGGCTTGCATTTGGTCTATTGTAATTTGGTCGTTCAATTCGCCTAAACTCTTTGCGTATTGTTGTTGCAAAAGTAATTGTTGGTTAAGCAATTCGGCAACTTGCGTTTCAGTTAATCCCCGCTCGGTTTCTAACCGGGTGTTAATGTCCTGTATTTGCCTTTCATACTCAACCCGCAATTGTTCCCGTTGCTTTTCCGCCCCCTCTGCCATCAATGCAATTTGGGCGTCCTGCGTTGCCCGTTGTGCGGACAATTCCGCCGCCCGTTGTTGGTTGGCAATATCTACCATATCAACCGCCAATTGTTCCCGTAATAAAACAATTTGGTCGTTTAACGCTTTGCGTGCCTTAACCGTTAAATTGGTTTCGGTTCTCAACTGCAATTGTATGTCGGCAATCGCACGGGCGTTGGCGGCTTGACGTTGCGCCCGTTGTTGGTCGAATGAATTTTTAATTAAAGCAATCCGGGCGTCCTCGGCTTTCCGCAATATATCGGTTTCGGTTTTGGCATTGTTCCGGTTTTCTTGTTGACGTTGCGCCGCTTGTATCTTTCTTTCGGCATCCAAATCCGCCCCCTCGGTTTTCAGATTAACGGCAATGTCAACCGCCCGCCCGTAATTTTCTATTTGACCCTGTATTGCGTCTATTGCATCGTCAACCTTTACTTTGTCTAATTTCCCGTCTAAATCAACGTCAACTAATACTTTTTTATCTCCACGTGCTTTGGCTTGATTTACCAAAAACAACATTTCGTTCAACTCCTTTAATTTTTTCCGGTTTTCCTCTAAACTTTCCAATTCTTGACCGTAAAAACCAACACTTTTATTGTGCGCACGTGTGCGCTCGGCTAATATTTCGTCCTCAATCTTTCGGGTTTCAGACAATGAAGCGTTGCGGGCTTTGGCAATGTTTAATTCCCGGTTTAATTGGGCGACACGTTCGTTGCTAACCCGGTTCATTTCGGTTGCCTCGGTTTCCAAATAATCCAACCAAACCTTTTGCGCCTCGTTAAGTTTTTGTTGGTTCTTTGCTGATTTATCAGTATTAGAGGCAAACAGAACTAAAGCCCCCACAACCGTAATTAATGCCAACGCCAAAAGAACATACGGGTTTGCGGCGGCAATCAGATTGAAAGCCTTTTGCGCTATTGTAGCCGCCAATGTTGCCTTTGTCCCTTGCATGGTAACAAGGCGGTTATATACTTGCGCCTTACTCAATGCCGCCATTTGTATGCGGGAAATACCCAACATCAATGCCGATTGTTTTTGCACGGCGTTTTGAATAGCTTGCACCCCGGTTGTTATTGCGATTGCCGCCTGTAACTTCTTTTGCGCTTCCTCCACTTCCTCGCTTTCAGACCCGAACAACTCCATTGCCCCGGTAAATGCAGCAAACCCACCGGACGCACCCGCCGCAAAACTCAACACGGCATCCAAATTGGACGTATCGGACGCCATCCGGGTAATCTCGGCGGTTGCATCCTTGACCGCATCCCGTAATATTGCGGTTTCTTTGCTCAATTGCTGATATTCGGCGGTCCCTTGTTTGCCCTCCAATCGTAACAATGCTAATTGTTTAGTTTGGTTCTCTATTTGGGTCGTCAAACCTTTTGCGGCGTCGGAATAGTTACCAACGTTTAGGGACGTTTTCCCGGTTTCTTCCTGCAACCGCTTCATTTCCTCGTAAATCGCTTTTGTTTCTGCAACCAATTTGCGCCCCTCTTCGGTCGCCTCCCTTTCCTCAACCGTCATGTTATTGAGGTATATTTTATTGATTGAGTATTGAGCGGACAAACGATTATATGAACCCTCGGCGGATTGGTTCAACCGGGTTGTCAACTTGTTTAATTCGTTCGCCTCCTTTTGGGCTTGCTTCAATTCCGCCAACCGTTTTGCGTTCTCGCTTTCCGCAAACGCCAAATCCTTTGCCGCCCGTGTCAATTTGTCGGTATCAGCGGACGCCCCCCGGATTGTTTTACGTCCGTTCTCGGTCGCCCCGCTTACCCCCTCCAATGCAGCCTTAACCGTTATCGCCTCACTCTTTATATTCTTTAGAGTGTTCATATAGGCGTCGGAAAGTTGGTCTAACTGATTAATCAACTTTGTAATCGAATCGTCCGGGCTTACAAGGTCGCTATATTTTATAGGGTTGTTATTATCTGCCATACTTAACGTTATTTGCGGGCAATTTGCCCCGTATTAAATTATCTTTTCTTTTCCATGTAGTTAATCAACCAAAGAAAAACAACGCCGCAAATCGCCTTATTTGACGCCGTTTTTATTTTTGGTTGGTTTCAACAACTCCTTTATCCGCTCAAATGCGTTGTAATACTCTAATACGGTGTATTTCTTTGGTTCCGGTACGTGTAAATGTTGGGATATGGTTAAACACATATTTTCAAACTGTTTATCGTACTGAATTTCCATATTATCGGAACCGCTAAAAACAACCGGGCGATTGTACAACAACAACATCGTCGTTATTTTATCAATTTCCGCCCGTTTGTCCTCTGTATCGCCGTTTATAATCGCATCCAACATTAACATTGTTCGGTTACGCAATTCGTCGTAATACTCTTTAATCGTCGCATCGTCGAACATACGGGGAAAATACATTTGCAATTCATCGTCTATTTTTTTTTTGACCGCTTCCATTTGGGCGGTCAACTCTTTAATCGGCACGTCGCCGAACATATCGACGACCTTTTGCAACCCGTCGTCGGATAAATCGTTGTACGGGGTTCCGTCGATTGATTTAACCAACACGGCAAACGCTAAACATTTCGGGCTTAACCCGGATTGAATGAAATACACGTTTTGCCGCATATTATCCAATTCGATTGCCGCCAATTCCGGGGTTTTGCTCCGGGCGTATCTCATTGCTTTTTCAATATGTGTGTCGAAATCCTGTAAATCCGAACCAATCCCGGCGTCAACCAACAACATTTTATTGTACTTATGAAAACGCAACATCGGCAATTCGTCGATTGCGTCGTATATCTCAACCGTGTATTCCCCTATCTTAACCGTTTTCATAGCAAATAACGTGTTATCATGGTTGAACAAAAGGGAACCAACAATAATGCCGGGTTCCCGGTTATAAACGCCAAAAGGATTGCCAAAGCAACCCCCGCCCAAAAGGACAAACAGAAATCACAATTAAACATCTTTGCGAAAAACTCGTTGCCGTGGATTTGCACCCATTCGATAACGCCCCATTTGCGTAACAAGGTCAACCCAAATGCGGCAACCAAAGCAACCACGACCGTATAAAATAAAAATGCTTTCATATACTTGTTGTTAATCAGTTAAACACGTTTCATCAATTCCCAATTCCCCGGCAAACCGGAACCCGGCGAACGGGTGCATTAAAAATTGGTTATCTATTTCGTCCAAAGTGAACCCGGCAAATATGTTTTCCGCCTTTGCGTACACTCTGTTTATTTTCATGGAACCGGAACGTAACCAAATACCGCCATTCAATACCCGCATGATTTGTTGTTTGACCGCCTCCGTATTCCGGTTGTTGGGGTCGTTGGTTATCGTGCGCATATCAAACCAAAAGATAACCGAAAACGGCGTTGTATATTTGTTTTGTTCGCCGGGGAACCAATCAATTTGTTGCGGGTCGTCCAACACGAAAAACGAAAAATTCCCTATATTACTATCCGGGGCAATCAACATATATTCATTGCCGCCGACGTAAATATTGGGCGTGTAATATCGTTTTCCTTGTATGGACTTAACCAACCGTTCCGAACGTCCAAAGGAATAATTAAGCCACGGCAACCCGTCCGCCAATCCCTTTTGAATATTTGCAATAACCCGGTCGAATAATTCCGGGTTCTTTATAATCGGTATTCGTTCCATATTAAACCGCTTGTTTTCTTAATTCCCAAACTTTGGTAACGGCTTTTGCAATTCGTTTATTACGTGTGCCGTAATTGTTGTTATAACTATTATCGCACCACTCCAAATTATTTGGGTTGTTGTTTAACTTGTTTTCGTCCTTATGGTTGATATGTGGTAAATTGTCCGGGTTGGGAACAAATGCCATTGCAACCAATTTATGTACTCTATACGTTATACTTTTACCGCCTTTCATAAGTTTAATAATCGCATAACCGTATATGTTACGTTGCGGGGCTAATTTCTTTGGTACTCCGGTGCGCCTGTAATCCATTGAAATAATATCCCCGTTTTCCGTAACCCTATAATCTTTATCAAACCCTAATAAGGGCTTTGCGTTCAATATCAACTTATCCATTTCCGTATATCGTTTTTTTTGCTTTGGTTAGCAAATCCGGGTAAACGTATTGCCAAATCAGTTTAGCAATGTTTTCGTTCGTCAATCCCAATATTTGCCGCCCGTACTTTTTTATCAAATCTTCCGTCTTGAAATCCGACGCCTTAATTTCAAATTGTTTGTCGCCGACTTCCAAATAAAAACTACTCTCAAAATCGCCCTCATCCCGTAACGTTACCCGGTTCGTCGGTTGTCCCTTTTCCTCCTTAATGGCTATTGTTAGCGGGGTATAAGGTCGATAATCCATAATGTCAACGCCCAAACGGTTAATACCTTGTTCAAATAATTGTTCCTCGGCGTTGGCATCAATGATAAACGCCGTTGTCATTCCGTCGTCGATTATGTCCCGTATAATCAACCCGGACGTCAACCCGTCGTTAAATGTATTAACCCGGTTGCGCAAATCAATTATTGATTGTAACCCCGCCATAATACAATTACGTTGTCCGGTACTTAACGCCCCGGTTGTTGCAACTCAAACAAATACGGTCAATTCCTTGCGTATCTAATCGCAAAGCCTCAAACGCTTTTTTAAGGTCATAACCCAAACCGCCGGGGCGTCCCTCAACATTCCCGTCCAATTCGTACAAAATTTCCATTTTAGAGGCGTTGGATTGGTTCCGGTTTACCCTTACGTTGGGGTTCATTGCCAACGTGCGCAAAGCGATTGCCGCAACTTGGCGTTGTATTACCGTTTGGAATATCGCCCGTTGTTCAACGATAAAATCGGTTAGGTCGCAACCCACCGTTATTTCGCAATTCAACCCGTAATTTAGCGTATTAGTGTACATCGTGTATGCTATATCCCACAACTCCGGGTATTCGGCGAATGTTTCCGGGGCGTTGTACATAAACGGGGAAATCTGCAAATACTTTGTCAATTGCCGCCATGCCTCAATATTGCCGTACCCGGTACACGTTCCGCACGGTTCGCCGCTCCAATCTTTCGACACGTTAATTGCTTGCATCCCGGCGGGCAAATCGTCTTGATTGTAGCAAAGGAACCACGCACCCCCGGCGTTGTTTGCGTCGCTTATATATGGCAAAAAACAATCTTCCAACGTAAACCATTGAAAGCCGCCATTTGTTAGCGTAAAATTCAAATCAAACGTTTTTATCGGGTCAATCTGCGAACTATGGAATAGATACAATTTCACAATCCCGGTTCCGCCCGTCATTTGCAAGCCTACACGGTGTATTTGTGCAGTTACTCCCATCGCCCGCACCGGGATAATCTCAAACCCTACCAACTTATGATTATTCGGTTGCGTTGCTCTTATTCGTCCCGCACCGTCAAAGAACGTGCGCCGTTCCAATAGGTTCTTTGTTTCCTTATCCAACCCCTTTATTTGGGTAAACGTTTGTACTGCCGTGGAAATTCCGTTGCGGGTCAAACGCTCCAAATAGTCGGACAATATGTTGTATTTCTCCCAAAAGGTCGAACCCTCGGCGGGAACCTCGGCGACGTTATCAACCAAAGCAACCCAATACAAAGGTTTGCCCGCCGCATCGTTGGCGTATTGTACCACGGTTTCGGCTTTCCATTCCTTTGTATCGTTCCAAACCGGGTATTGAAAGCCCCAATTGTCCGGGACGATTGCCGCCATATTATCCAACGTTACAAGCGGGTGCGCCCCTTGAAAATATAACCCGCTTTCGGTTTCTGTCAACCGTTCGGCGATTGCCTCGGCGGGATTATATGATTGCTCCCAACCAACGACGTTTAATAATTTATCTTGTATCTCTTTAATCCGGTACATACTTCGTAAATTTAAAAAGGGGGCGGGGATAACCACCCCGTCCCCTCGGTTAAATAATCGTTCCGTTTTCCGGCTTATGCGCCTGCACCCCCGGCGGGAAATTCCCCGGCGTTGGTTACATATACGGGCATTCCTAACGGTTCGTTCGGGTTGCGTGCTGCAATCTCGGCTTTGATAATTGGATTTGCCACGGTGTCCGGGTTGCTGTTATATGCTACCATGTAGGCAACATCAACGCTAAATCCGAAATACTCCTTAACGGCACACGTCAAATCAGCGGTTGCGGCTCCCATAATCGCCGATTGGTCGCCAACGGCGGTATAATAATGCGAACCAACGGGCAAATCGATGTACGGCAAACGTACAATATCCCATTCGTGGAAATTCGCACGGGTGCGGCGGTATGCCTCACGGTCAACACGGGTTAAGATACCAACGTTTCCATCGGCAACGGCAAACATTGTTCCCATTTTGCCCGCTTCATCGGTTACGTTGTTGGTATAATGCAATACCTTGTTATCGTACTCCATGCGCTTATTAACGTCGTTGTAAACGCCATGTTGCGCCAACTTGCGTATTAGGCTATCAACCCCCGCATTTGCGATAAGGTGGATATATTCCGGGTAACAATTCGCCCGCATGATTGGGTTAATGTCGCCCAAAATCTCGGTTGCCATTTGGGTTGGCACTTGTATAACGTTCCCGGTCTGCGTGTAATTGAGCAATGTTTTGAACACCTGCGTTTTGTTCGCCTCCAATGCGGCAACGGCTCCTTTATCCAAAGCGTCCGCCAACGCACGGGTTGTTTTCTCCATTTTGCGCATAAAGTCATGGTTGTACGAAATCTCATTGTTTGAGTATGCCGCCGGAACCATTGTAAACCCGATTGCATAGGTAGCCCAAACAAGCGTTACCAATGCGGACGTATTTTCATTATCAGCAATAACGCACGAACGCACGTTGCTAACCTGTACGTTTTCGTCATAATTGATAACGGGAACCTGTACCGTGTTACCGATACTTACTAATGCCCTATCTCTCAAATTAGGGCTAATAATTGAGTTGGGGGCGTTGGTTTGCTCAATGAAGAAATCCAATGCGCCGTACTCACACGGGCGGAACATATTACGGTCTAACTCCGGGTTCTCTATCCGCCAATTCTGTACTCTTGTTGCAATTAAACTCATTGTTTAAAAAATTAAATTGTTTATAAATGCGGGTTTACCCTTTACCCGTGTTGTCTTTTACTTTTCCGGTAATGCGGAAATATTGTTGTCTTTCCATGCTTGTTGCATTCCGGCGTCAAATTCAGCCGTTCCAACTTTTAACCCTTGTTGTTCCAACGTCGCCGTAATTGCGTCGTATGCCTCAACCCTCGTTTTTGCGCCGGATATGTCAACGGTAATATTACCGCCCGCACCGCCTCCACTTGGTGCGCCTGTACCACCGCCCGCCGCTTGGCGTCCCTTATCCAAAATACCCATTGTTTCCAATTCACGGGTCAAAAGGTCGCCGGGGGTGTACGGGTTCAACTGATTGTTCGGGTTGCGCATGATTGCGCCGTTTTCGTCCTTAAACGCTAACATTTTGCCGCCCTTTCCGTCGTCGATAAATTCGGGGTTCATGCCCTTAATCTTTGTAATCGCTTGGTCTAACAAAACCTTTGTTGCGCTTTCCGGCAACCCTGCCTTAAACTTCAATCCGGCGGTTGCTGTCTGCAATGCCGTTTCAACACGAATGCCGAACACCTCGTTTGTGTGGGTTTGTTCGGCTTGGTCGTATTTCGTTTTGAGGTCGTTGTATTGGGTCGTAACGCTTTGCAAATCTGCCTTTGCTTGCTTCAATGCCTTTGCGGTTTCCGCATCCGTCGCACCGTCGGCAATGGCTTTTTCCAAACGTGCCTTTTCTTTGGTTAGGCTGTCAATCTGTGATTGCAGACCGTTTGCGCCCTCAACTTTGGTTTTGAACTCGGTTAATACTCGTTTGGCGTAATCAAACGTTTTTTCGGTTCCGTTCTTGGCGATACCGGAAACGGCTAAAATGTCCGCATCCAAACCGCCGTAAATTTCCCCGGTTTTCTTTGCTATTACGCTATTTTCGTCGTTGACTGATAACGTGGTTATCGCTGTCAATTGTTCGTCGGTTAATCCGGCTAATGCCGCATTTGCCTTTAAAACATCAATCGTTAATGCCATAATCTTTCCCTTTGATTATTAAATTAATATTCGGTTACTTTTTGCCCTCGGCTTTGGCGTCCGCCTCGGCTTTTGCTTTGGCATCGGCTTTGGGTTCCTTTGCAGTTGTCGCCGGGATAACGCCCGCCGCTTTCAATTCTGCCAAAATCTCGGCTTTCAATGCTGCCTTTTCCTCGGCACGGACTTTGGCGTCCGCCTCGGCTTTCGCTTTGGCATCGGCTTTGGCTTTTTCCTCGGCGGCTTTGGCTTTCTCTGCCTTTGCCTTTTCGTCCGCCTCGGCTTTCGCTTTCATGTACTCGTTGGGGTCGTGCAATACGGTAATCGTGTAACCCTGTTTTTTCAGATTGTCGGCAATGCTATTTTCATAACCCTTTTTGCCGAACTTCTGAATACGGGGAATTGATAACCGTTTGCCCGTTTCGCTGTCGAATTTCTTAATTTCGATAACGCAATGATACAAATGTTTCTCATTGTCCGGGACAATGTAGTTTTCGGGCGTAACGTCGATAATCGCAACGCCTTTAGTTTTGCCCTCGCTTACTTTCACTAGCATAATCGTTAAATTTACTTGTTATAAAATTTATCTTAGAGTTGAACGGCATATTATACCCAAACTCTAACACGTTCAAATATTCACGTTCAAATCTGCGTACAAAGTTAGCAAAATTCAACTTTATACGCATATCGTTTTCGCTGATAATCTGTTTGTCGTACAAATCCAATACCTCGTTACGGGTCAAATGTCGGTACGGTTCCAATTCCGCCAACGTCAACATACGTTGCAATTGGGTTGGATTGTTCCGGTATTCCGTTTCGATAATTTGGTTTTGTAGTGCGTCTAATTCCGCCTCGCTTGCGCCGCTTTCCTTTGCTACCTTGTAACGTTCCCGTAACTCCGTTGCGTTGGATAAATAAAACTCCGTGCCGTAATTGACTTTTGCAGAAACGAACAAACCGCCATACCTCAAACGGCAAACGGTTTCATCGACGAATTGTTGCGCCGTCTCAAATCCCTTTTTTACCCGGTTTAATACCGTGCTTTGGCTCTCAAAATTCGCCTGTATTTGTTGCTCGTTCAATGCGTCCCGTGTGGTTATTTCCTCGTTGGTTCCAACAACCGACGTAATAATGTCATTCTTTAGGCGGTTTTCTTCCTCAACGTTATAATCCAAACTCCCACGGTCAACGGTTAGCATTTGCACCGGGTTACGCAAATCGGGTTGTTTATCCCCGTCCGGTATTGGTATTTCAACGAACGAACCGACGCCGTTAATACGACTATCCCCGCATTTGGGGCAACGCATCAAAAGCCCGGCGGCGTCCAATCTGTAAAACCCTTGTTTGTCTTTCAAAAACCCACCGTCGCAATAATCGCCATTTTCGCCGTTACTGAAATCGCATGATTGTTCGTAACCGGAATATATCGGATATGCTCCGTATAAATCTAAATGTCGTTTACTGATATGATAAAACAAAAACCAATCCAACGCCTCCAATTGCTTGGTTAGCGGGGATTGCTTAACGTCGGGTTCCGATAAACTCAACGGTTCATTCCAAAAGAAACGGGCGGGACAATAACCGACGTCGTGCGGGTTATCAATCAGCAATTCGCCGATATTGTGGTTTTTGTCCTCTCTGAAAACTCTATAACGTTCGTCGTCAATTACTGCGATACGTTCCCCGTCTTGCCTAAATATGATATAATCCATTACCCCCGTCGTCGGGTTGGCTCTGTAATCAATCACGGATGCAATAGGCAACCAATAGAAATACGGTTGCGGGTATTTGTCGGCGGGGTTTTGTTCGCTCGGCATATCGACAATAAGAACGCTATTTATTTCGGTTTGGAAAAACTCCCATCCTTTTGTACTCCAAATTTCCGGTTCGTGTAATACGTCTTGGCGGTAATACTCCCAATCGTCCCTTTGTTCCGGGTTTTGGAACTGATAATTGAACGCCGGGTTACGACCGTCAAAAATCCGGCTCAACTTATCAAAACAAACGCCCGTTACCTCGTTTGTCTTAACGGGGTAACGGAACAATGTTTTGAACATTTTAAATTTATCGTGCGGCAATAGGTTAGAAACAAATGCCATAAAATCCGTAATCGGTTGGCAAATGTCAAACGACGTAATACGGGTGCGGGCGTGAAAATTAATGCGTTGTTGATGATAAACGGCTTTGTTTATCGTCTTACGCTTTTTCGGCTCCGTTATCCGTTTTTTTATTTCGTCTATACTCAATCCCATTGTCGTTGGTAAATTTAAAATCGCTGTCTTTAGGTAACTGCCAACCGCCGTTGTTTGGCATCCTCAACAACCTTTCGGCGTGCTTAATCTCCAATTCCTCGGTTAAACCATGCGGCGGACAAACTAATTTAACCTTTGTAACCTTTGCCGCCATATCGTCAACCGTTTGCGGGTTTCAAATCGGTTAGCGGGTTGAAATCCGGGGTTACAATTGTGAGGTCGTCCGAATAGTTCGGCAAAAACGCCCATTGTATTGCGTTGCTGTCCGGGGCTTCCAATCCGCCGTGCGTTTTGTCCCCAATGAACAAAGAACGAATTGGAATAGGATAATACGTTGTTGGGGTCGTTTCGTCTTGTATGGCTTCAATACTTCCGTTTTCGTCAAACAGATAGACGCCCAAATTATCGTTCCAACTTTCGCATTGCAATTCTTTCATCGCCTTAATAACTGATTGGGGGATTTTACGCATTACGCCCGTGAACGGGTTAGGCTCACGTCCTATAATTTCCTCAACGCCTCCCAATGTTTCGTTACCGCCTCCAAAGGTTCGGGCGGCTCCGGCTTCGTTGGTCGGGGCTTGGATATACGGGGAAACGACAATCTTTGTACTATCAGCCGCCGCCAACAACGGCGTCCATGAAGCAAGCAAAGCAATTGCCTTTTCGCTCGTAAAACTGTTTTTGCTTCCATCGTCTTTGGTTAGACGCTGAAACGCTACCTTTTGGATTTGCCCGAAACTTTCGGCGCATTTTACGGCGGGAATATCGGGCAATGAAGCCGCCGCCGGACACTTACAAGTAATCATACTCTTTAAATTTTAACGTTAAAAATTACATTTGTTACCTCGTTGGGCTGTCCCTTTGCCCTCTGTATTACTTCTACGTTGCAAAGTTATAAACTTTTTCCGTTATAAACTTGCATATCTCAATTAAATTGTTAGTTACGACGTTTAACGCCCCGGTTGGCGTGTGCGTATGGTTGTATATTGCCGTCGGCAATCTCTTTTTCGTAAATCCCGGTTAATCCGTCCTCCGGGTCGTCGTGCGTATTTGCATCGAAATTACGCAAAAAGGTTGTAACATGGTCGTAAACGGCTTTATACCGGGTTTCCCATCCGAACGGCATAATTATATGTTGGTTTACCATTGCGGAATTTGTGATTATCCGGCTTTCCTTGTTACCCCCTTGATAAAACGGGTCGGTAATTGCCCGGACTTTCTTTTTAATAACCTTTTCAAAGCCCGCACCCCCGTTGTTACTCTCAACCCATACTTTTTGCGTGCCGTTTCGGTTTATCATCGCCGGAACGGTTACGGTTGTTACGTCCGTGTTTTCGTCCGTAATTTCCATGTCGGTAATCAAAGCAAATAACAACGGTTCCATCCGCTTTGTCTTTTCGTTGAAAATCATGTTGTCGGATTTATAAACGTCATACGTTGCACCAAACAAAAGGTCGTCGCCCTCATCGGCAACGTCAATGTATGCGCCGGAACGTATGTACGTGCCGTAATCGGATTTTTCAACCCACGTTTTGAACGGTTGATATAATCGACCCTCGGCGGAACCGGGGTTGCCTTGATAGAGGCATTGAAATTGTACCGGGTCTAATACCTTTTGCGCTTCCAACTTCATACGGTTGTGCCGTCCCTCCCATAATGCAGCCCCAACCGGGCGGGGGTCTATCTCGGTCGGTTCCCCGGTTTTCAACGCCTCAAAGTTTATGCGTACCCACGCCCCCGGCGGTATGTTATCCAAATCAGCCCAACGGGTTACATCAATGATTATTTCCCCACTCTTTTCAATGCGCCCTATTAAATCGTCGTCGTGCCATCGGGTAAATACTATGAGTTCTTGGCTATCGTTGTGCAAACGGGTACGAACAACGGTTGTGTACCATTTCCACGCCGCCGCCCGTACTATCGGGCTGTTACCCTCGGCGTAATCCTTATAAACGTCGTCCAATATAGACACGTCCACGGTTTTAGAGGTCAACGAACCGCCACGCCCCACAACACGCAACGAACCCTTACGCCCTACCATTTCGATAACGTCCGAATTGCGCAAATAGGTATTCGCCATTGTTACGACGTTGGAACCATTCAAATACGTACCGGGGAACAATTCACGATACCGGGGCGTGTCGATAATGCGTTGTACGTCCCTATTAAAATCCCGTGCAATCGTGGCGGCGTATGAACCTATTACAATCTTTAAATCCGGGTTCAATCCTTCCATGAAAGCGGGTAACTTTCGGCTCGACCCCTCCGATTTACCATGTTGCGGCGGTTGTTGTACAATCATCTTTCGTATTTTGCCATGTGCGAACATATCCAAAAGGGTATAATAAACGACGTGGAACGGCTCTAATACTAAATCCGGTTGCATATACCGGGAAAAGTTTATAAGGCGTTTACGGGCGGCGGCTTTAACAAGCAAATCCGGTTGTTGCCGGATTGCGTCGTACATCTGCAATAATTGTTCGTTGTTCATTGCTTTGCTCCTTTCTTCCATTTAGCACACGCCCGACGACCCCGGACAATGTAATATTGATAATGCGGGCAACGTAAACAAATCGGGTTCCCGTTCAAATCCCGGTGTCTATGGTCGTCCGTTATCCATTCAGAAAAACGGCACGTATCGCAAATTTCGGTCGTCCATTCCGGTTGCTTGGTTCCCGGACGGGGTGCGGTTACTCTCTTTGCCATTATTGCGCCCCTCCTTTCTCGGCTAATGCCTTTTGAAACTCGGCGGATTGTAGTTTGTCAGCAACCGCAAACAACATATCGTCGGGGATTGCTTTAACGTCGTACTTTGGTTTGTCGTCGTCGGTCGTGGCGTTATATCCGGGTATCTCAATTTTAACCGGGGCGTCAAACCCTAACATCTTTGCCCGGCGTTGTTGGATATTCAAAAGCAAATCTAAAAACCGGGGGTTCCCGGCGGACGTTTCGGTTGCGGTTTCATTGTACCCGTAATATTCCGGGTCGGCGTCCTCGGCATCGGTTTTGATTGGTCGCCCTTTGTTGGTTTTCTCTTTGGTGCGCATCTTTCCGGTTTTCGACGCTTCCCACGCCTCCCATGCTTGTTGCTCCATTTTATCCAATTTGCGTAATTCTTGTGTAACGTATTCGTCGATATTATCCAACCGTTCCCGTTTCCACTCAATAAGGCATTGTTGCAAATCGTAATAAACCATTTGAAAGGTTATTGTATAACCCATTCCACGGGCGGACAAATCCCGGTTCAATGCGTCCGCAATTTCCCGGTATGAATACCCACGCAAAAACAAATCGGCACAAAACCGAATGTCGTAAATTCGTTGTTCCTCGGAACGCTTATTGTAGCCTAATGGCTTCTTTCTCTTTTTCATCGTCAAACCTCTTTATAATGTCAAACGGGGTATAAAATCAACCTTTTGCGCCTTTTGTCTTTAACCTCCTTTCGGTTCCTCGGTTCCTTTGTCCTTTCCGTCCTTTGGTTCCTCTTTGGTTCTTTCGGCTCTCTGTGTTTCTTTTTCCCGTTCCCTCCTTAAAACGTGTTTACCCTTTACAAGTTATTTGCGGGAAATTTCCATTTTAAGAGGCTTTTGTTATTAACTCAATACTTTTATCGTCTTAATGGTTATCTTTCAACCACGGGGCAAATTTACGGCTTTTCCGGTGCATTGCCAAACGTTTGTTATCTCATGTATATAAACGGCAAAACCCCGGCGTTTGTTTCCGGGGCTTTTCTGCCTTTAGTCCTCAAATGGTGGGTCGTTGGTTTCCCCTGTTACCCAAAGCCAAAATTGTTGTATTCCGTCCTCATAACTCATACCGGGATATTGGGAACCGTCGTTTATGCCGTCGGCGGCTTTATTCAATTGTTCGTCAATCTCGGCGTCGGTGCGCTTTATCTCGTAACTCATTGTTCGCCTCCTTTCCGGTTCTTTCGTTGGTTCTTTGCCCGGCGTTTGTTCCGGGGGTTCTTTTTCAAATCGACCCGTTGGATTTGTATCTCTGAACCGGGGAACATATCAGCAAAGAACGCCGCCATTGCTTCCACTTCTTTTGGGACGTCGTGCGCCTCCGGTTTCTTGTACTCCCTTTTGCGTTCCGGTTGGTTTTCCATTTGGACGGCGGGGCAAACGTCGATAAGCGGGCAACCCTTACAAGTATTTACGGGCTTTGCTTTCTTTTCGCTTTCGCAAATCGCTTTATATTTCCGGTCGTCCGCCGTTCTAAATTCGTGGAAATCGTCCCGGTGTGCGCTTGCACGTGTAAACATTTCCATTGCTTCAACCGCAATGCAGGCTAAAATAAAATCCGGGGTATCATTAAACGCCTTTTCCATTGAATTACGGTTTACCACCTCGGCAATCTCATTAATAAATTGTTCTCTGTTAATCATCGCTCTTTAATTTTTAGGTTTATATTCTTGGCAACGACACGTTCCGCATGATTGTTCAGATTTGAACGCCTCGCAATATCCGTTACCGTTTACGTTCTCATTCGTGAAATTAGCACAATCGCCGCATCCGTTATTCACTTCGTGTGGGTGCGTCCGCTTATAATTCGGGTCGATTTGCCGCCACTTCACTTTATCGTATGCCATTTCTAACAAATCCCGTTGCGATATGCCTAATATTACGGCGGAATGAAATACGACGGCGTTAAGGTCTGCCAATTCATCAATTACGGCGTTCATGCGTCCGGGGTCGTCAAATTCGGGCAATGCGTGTTTTACCGCCGCTTTGTACTCGTTAAATTCTTCCTCCATTTTCCGGCAACGGGACGCAATGTTTGATCCGAACAACTTATTAAACAGATTGGCAATTTGAGCAACAACCGGACGGGCGGGTTGCTCCGTGTAATTCTCGGCGGGGGTTCCTTTGGGTTCAAATTCCCGTTTAAAATCCTTTTCCGGGCGGGCGGTAAATCGTCCGTTCAATTCCCGGATAATATACCAACTTTCCGGCACGTCAACGAATATGCCGTTACCATCGGGAAAAGAAAACATTGCTTTGCCGTTCGGGGTGCGGGGCGTCGTAACCGTTCCGCCTCCGGTAAATTTCAAAACGTCGTCCACGTTGTCCCGTCTAAATTGGATTGCGTCAACCTCTAACAAGGTGCGACAATACCGGGTTCCCGCCGTGGTGTCCGGGTCGATTAATCGGGTGCGCATTTCCTCCGGGTATTCCTCCGGGTCGTACTTCATAAAAACCGACTGCCTACCATCGTCATAAAAGAACTCAATAAGACGGTCGCCCAATCGTCCCCGGATTGCCTGTTTTAACGCCTCAATCCTTTGTCCCTCGGCTTTATCGTTTCCCTCGCTTCCATTTTGCGCCCAACTCAAACGTATTGAGGTATCGGACGCCGTAACCTCAATTTCTTGTTTTGTTATGTCCTCAATCATTGCGCACATATCGCAATCAAAGGGGCTTAATACTTGTTTGTTCATCGCTCTAAAAATTTATTTGTTATTACTATCCGGGGCGGCTTCAACCTTAACCCCGGCAATTGTTCCGTTATAATTAAATTCCAATGTTTCGACGCCCTTAAATCCCCCGACGATACGCAACAAACGCCAATATATCGTTTTCCGGTCGCTCCTATGGAATTTATCGCATTGCCTACCTATTCCGGGGCAATCTTCCCTTTTGATTTTGCAGCGAACGCAACGTTGCGTAAATATTGCGGGGTTGTTGTTGGCTAATCGTGCATCCGCCGCCGTCCATATTTCCGCTATCAATACCATACCCCGGTAAACGCAACGTTCGCCGGGGCTGTATTCCTTATCCGGGTCAAATGGTGCGGGCTGTCTTATTCTCATTTGTCGCTCGCCTCACTTACATACTCAAATAATGCGTCCAAATCTTCCTTTGCGCCTCTAACGGTAACTCTTACCCGGTTGCCTCCGGCTAATGCGGTCTCAATGATTTGGCAATTGTAACGTTCGGCGTTAATCTGTAACATCGCCGCCGTTGCGTTCGTGACAAACTCGTTTCTTTCTTCCATGCTCTCGGTGTTTTTAATTGATAAATACGCTTCAATCGGTTCGCTATCTTGTTGGCAGGCTCCTAACAAAAGCGTTGCCAAAGATAACAATAAAATCTTTGCTTTCATAACTTTACTTTCTTTTAATCCATATAAACCGTATGCCGATACCGACAAACAATATTTTCGCCTCAACATCAACGTAACGGTCGTAACCGTTGACCGCATCCACGGACACGCCGGGAACAATAAACCAACTCTTATATTTCCAATATTCCCGGACGTAAACAGATACGCCAACCCGTCCGATATGGAACCCAATTTGCGCCGTATGTACGTCGCCATTGTTGCGGATAATTCCAACTTGTTTTTTACTCATATTTCCAAATGTATTTTTTATAATGTTTTAAACGTCCCTTACAGCAACTAATAATATTCCCATGATTAAAACCGCATCTTTGCGCATCATGTATGCAATCCCATTTCTTTATAAAATTACCCTCTAAATCATATTGACAAACGGGTTTTGCATTGTGATTATCTTTTCCGGTTTTTTTAAACCATGTATTTACTTTCTTCATGGTTTCACGTTTATTGTTAATTGCTTTTTGATAATTCAAATTTTGCTTTCTCGTACACCAACGTAAATTAGTCGCATCATTATTGGCTCGGTCACCGTCGATATGGTCGATTTCCGGTAAATTGTCCGGGTTCGGAATGAAAGCCGCCGCAACTAATCTATGAACGAAATATGTTTTGTTTTTACCATTATCTGATAATATTACCCGCATATATCCGTTTTTACTAATAGATTGCTTTCGTATTGCACTTTTACCCGTTCCCCGATAATTTACAGACTTTATATTACCTTTGTCTGAAACCTCATAATTAGCGTTTATAAACTTCCAATTTTCCATCTTTTTTTTGCAAAGATAATATTAAACCATAATACAACAAACTAATACGTTTCTTTTATTTTATTGTATGCCTCTTTATCCAATACCATAACTTTAGGATATTCAACAATACAACCTTTTGTATATACGAGATTATAGATACCCAATTGTCCCTTAATTGGAAACTCAACAACCCGGCGGGGGTTCCGCATCATCCAACCGAACCCCTTTGTAATGGATTTACGTTTTTCGGGCGGTATGTGGGTATTCTCCCAATCTTCCGGGGTAAACTCGGCGACGGGCTTAACGTCGTACAATTCAACCAATCCCAAAGTAACGCCGCTTTCATATCCCGCAATTACGGGATTAGCAGACGAACAAACCATTAAATCGCCCCGGTACGGCGTGTTTTTGCTGCGTACCTCAATACATTTTTCTCCGTAAACAATTCCGTTGTCCTCATACGCCGCCGTTACCAACTGCGTTGCATACGGGTTTTTAACGGTTAATGCACGCCAACGGTCGTGCAATTTCGGCTTATAATCTTTGTTATTATACTGCATTTTCGTTTGATTTTTCGTTGAATAAATCGTAATTCGCCGGGACACAATAACCGGGCAATGTTTCCCGCTCAATCCCGGACGCTCTTATAAAACTATCTTTCCAATATATCCGGGGCGTTTTGTCCGGGTGCGCCTCCCAATAGTCGAACACGTTGTTGTAAAACGTCAATGTTTCCCGCTTGGTATATCTGCAACCGCTTTGCAAACCTATCTTAAACAAGTCAACAAAGGGGTACGACAAAGCAATTACAGAAAACGCCCGGTCAAACATTCCCACGGGGATTGGTTCAACGCTTGCAAAGGTACGGAACCCGTGGCGTTTTGCCCGTGCCAATACGTTTATACGCATTCGGTTTGGGCTTGCTTTTGGCTCCAATTCGTCGCACCCGGTCAACGTGGAACCAATGGCAATGCGGGATTTATCCCAACCCTCGGACGCCTCGGCAAAGTCGATTAAAATATTGATACCCTCGGCGCATTTGCTCAACACTTTAACCGGGACGCCGTGGCGTTGACAAACGCCGATTGCTTGGCGGGTCAACCTTTGCGTTTCCGGCAATAACGGGTCGGTCGTAAACGAAAAGAATAACCCCGTTTTTTGCAATTCGTCCTTATGCTTCAACAACTCATTCGTAAATATATCCAATGCGTATGGATATTCCCGTAATGCCTTTTTCAATTCCGGGGTATTGCCTCTCAACACTTTTGCGCCCCACCCTTTGCGCAAATAACAATACGTGCATCCGTTGGAACAACCAACGTAAAAGTTGGCGGCGTTCTCGGCATATTCCCCGGCTTTTCCCTTTGGGCTGTAAATAACCCGTCCGTTTATCGCTCCCATACTCAAACAGATTAAAACGGTAAATCGTCGGTCCCGTCGGGGGCGGGTGTATCCGGCACGGGCGGCGGCGGGGCTTGCGTTCCGGCTCCGGTTCCTTTGGGCGTCAACATTTCCATATCAGTTGCGACAATCTCGGTAATATACCGTTTCACGCCTTGCGCATCGTCATAACTCCGGGTTCTTAATTCCCCCTCAATATAGAGTTTATCGCCCTTTTTAACGTACTGATTGGCGACCTTTGCCAACCCGTTTTGCAATACAATGTTGTGCCACTCGGTACGCTCCGGGATTTGCCGCCCGTCCTTTGTGGTATAACCCCGTTTCGTGGTTGCCAACGAAAAGGTTGCAACGCAACCGCCGTTGTCGAACTCCTTAAAATCCGGGGCTTTCCCGGTATGTCCTAATAAAGTAACTTTGTTTACACTCATAACTATTTGAATTTAACACCATCCAACAAATACAATTTCTTATTATCAGACCAACCCGCCGCCATGTTTAAGGCTTTCCGGTCGTCGTCATGCACAAACTCGCAATACCACGAATTGCCGCCAACGTTCGCTTTTTCTTTCAGTCGTACCAATTTACCAACAATGCACCGGGCAAACTTGGCGTATGCGCTCGTTTCTGATATATGGATAATACGACGTTCGGCGTTTATTTTTGGCAATTCTTCGATTTGCGGGCGTTTTTCCTCGGCGGGGTATCTTTGTACTCTCTGAAAGTCTTTTTTGATTGACGACCGGGAAATTGCCCCGTAATCGGGTTGCCTCTTTTTGGTTCTCATTTTTTATATCTCCATTTATAACCCTTATGCAAATTTCCTTTCCCTTTACATACCTTACAAATTGCCGTTGCCGAAAAATTGCCTTTTCGGGCGGCTTCTTGTATGCTAACAAATACATTTACAACAATACCGTTTTTTATTTGCTCAACCGCTTTTTCGTGGTGCGGTTTCGCTTTTTTTCCAATCCATTTAGATTTTGTTATTGGGTTATTCTGATTTTCTTTAACCGTAACCCAACGCAAATTATCTGCATGGTTATTGGCTCGGTCGCCGTCGATATGGTCGATACATGGTTTGTTGTCCGGGT
>ENA-ORPD01000374-ORPD01000374.1-human-gut-metagenome-genome-assembly--contig:-NODE-374-length-46437-cov-4.136346_pt1 | contig 46437 bp, 34 predicted proteins | sample MGYA00242143_ERZ509076 | MGnify/ENA primary metagenome ERZ509076 (study PRJEB26280, sample SAMEA2338706) | human gut metagenome | biome: human gut; feature: human-associated habitat; material: faeces... | reverse complement strand
TGCGGTCATGTTCTTTTTAACGACAATTTTACCGGACTGCGTAGTTTTCTTTTTCGTTCTTGACAAGCGCGCTTTATGATAGTTATAATAATGTGTATAAGAACTATTAGAGGTGTTTTATGAAAGGTCTTGCACTGGAAGGCGGCGGCGTAAAAGGCGCGTATCACATCGGCGTTATGACGGCTCTGCGCGAAATGGGGCTTGCCGATTTTGACGGCTACGTCGGCACGAGTATCGGCGCGATCAACGCTGCTATGTTCTGCGCCGGCGACTGGGAAAAAACCCTGGAACTTTGGGACAATATCAATATGCAGAACGTCCTTGATATGGACGAACTGTCGGTAAAGGAACTGACGCAGGGACAATTCAACGCGCAGCTTATCGGCAACATCGGGAAGCTTTTAAGAAACCTTGGCGTGTTCGTCGATACGACGGCGGACAAAATGCGCGCCTTTCTGAAACAATATATCGACGAAAAGGCAATCAGAAAAAGTAATAAAGACTTCGGACTTGTGACCTATTCCGTGCCTGATTTCGCGCCGCATTACATGATGAAAGAAGATATCCCCAAAGGGCAGATTTACGATTACGTAATGGCGTCGTCGGCGTACCCCGCGTTCAAATGGCAAAAAATCGAAGGCAATGAAAACAAGTGGTTCATCGACGGCGGCGTTTACGACAATATGCCCGTGAAAATGCTGGTCGACAAAGGCTACGACGAAATCGTCGCAATCCGCACGAATATCAAAAAATACCGCGCGTACCGCGACGTCGACTTAAAGGGCGCGAAACTTCTGGTGTTTACCCCCAGCGAAAAGCTCGATTACGCCGTAAACTTCACGAAAGAAAATATCGACAGATTCAAGGAAATGGGCTATTACGAGGCAAAGCGCACAATTCTGGGCTTGCCGAGTTTCAGATTCTGCGTGCGCGCCGTCGACGATCAGGCGTTTTCCGACTTCATGCACGGCATCGACAGAAAAGCCATCGAAGAAGTCGTCACACTTGCGAAACTGAAAGTGCATAAGTCGCAGGACGCGAATATCGAGGACGTAATCGACACGCTGCGCGATATGCTTAAACTGTCGTCAAAGTCTTCGGACTTGCAGGTGTTTGAAAACTTTCTGGAAGTTTTCGCCGTGTATTTTAACGTCGACCGCTTCCGCTTTTACGATATCGACGAGTTTTACGAAGCCGTTTTCTCCGCTGCGAAAAAAGCCGCAAAGGGCATTAAAGGCGGCATAGACGAGGTCATCAAAAACGACAGGGGTATCAAAAACGAATTAAAGGAAATATTCATAGCGTTTTATAAGTGCTATCACTCGCCAAAACGCCTTAATAAATAATGGAAAAACTTTTACTTCTCGACAGCAACAGTCTTTTGCACCGCGCGTATTACGCGCTTCCCGGTCTTACCGACAGCAAAGGAAACCCAACAGGCGCGATCTTCGGATTCGTGTCCATGCTCGCGCGGCTTATCAAGGAAGAAAAACCGACGCATATCGCGGCTGCGTTTGACCTGAAAGCGCCGACGTTCAGGCATAATATGTATGCGGGCTACAAGGCGACCAGAAAACCTATGCCCGAAGAACTTGTGAAACAAGTGCCCGTCCTTAAAAAACTTATCGGCGACCTTGGGATCAAAATCGTGGAACTTGAAGGGTACGAGGCGGACGATATTATCGGCACGCTTGCAAAAAGGTTTTCGTGTCCTACGGATATCGTCACGGGCGACCGCGACAGCCTGCAACTTATCGACGACACCACCAACGTGCTTTTCACGAAAAGGGGAATCACCGAAGTCGTGAGATACGACAAGGAAAGGCTTTTTGAAGACGGCTTCGAAACGCCGTCGGCGATTATCGACTACAAGGCTCTTCGCGGCGACGCGTCCGACAATATCCCCGGGATTCCGGGCATCGGAGAAAAGACCGCGATGGAACTTCTCAAAACCTACGGCACAATTGAAAACGTCCTTGCTAACGCCGACGAAATCAAAGGGAAACTCGGCGAAAAAATCAGGGACGGAAAGGATATGGCGCGGCTTTCTTACACGCTTGCGACAATAAATACCGCCGTGCCGATAAATATCGGAATGTCGGATATTACGTTTTCGTATCCGCTTTCAAAAAGTGCGAAAAACGCGCTTATCGCGCTGGAATTCACGTCGCTTACAAAGCGTTTCGCGTTTACTGGCGAAGAAGTAAAACCCGAAGAAAACGACACTTCACAGGTCAAAATCGAATATACAACAGTTGAAATTGACAATATCGACGATTTGAAGAAGTTGTTTGACGACAACAAAGGAAAGCCGTTTGCGCTTAACGCAGGGGCGGATGTCGACGTTGCGTTTTCTGCCGACAGACTTTATGTGATTAAACAAAACTACGACCTTTTCGGCGGTATGACGATGGACGATATACTGAAAGAAATCGCGCCGCATCTGACGAACGAGTGCGTCGTATCCGACCTGAAAAAACTTTTGCATCTTTTCAAGGACGCAGGCGTCGAAACGTCGGTAACGCCAAAGGACGTGGGACTTCTTGCATATCTTGTTTTCGGCGGAAGAAGTTTCAAGGATATCGTTACTCTTGCCGCCGCCGCAAACGTTTCGGGCGACTCGGTTACGGCGTTTTTCGCAATCTGCGACTACCTCGAAAAGGAACTTGAAAGCAAGGATCTTTCGTCGCTGTATCACGATATCGAACTGCCGCTTGAACGGGTTTTGTTCGATATGGAATGTGCGGGCGTGAAAGTCGATGTCGCGGTTCTGGAAGAACTTCGGAAAAAATACGAGGACGAAATCGAAACGCTCACCGCAAAGATTTATTCGTACGCCGGTGAAACTTTCAATATAAATTCGCCGAAACAACTCACGGTGATATTGTTTGACAAGCTCGGGCTGAAACCGTCCAAAAAGAACAAGACGGGGCTTTCCGTCAACGTGGACGTACTTGAAAAACTTTACGAAGAACACCCGATTATCCCGCTTATTTTAAGGTACCGTCAGATTTCCAAACTGTTGTCGACGTACGTGCTGGGTCTTGAAAAGGCGGTGTCGTCCGACGGGCGCGTGCATACCGAATACAAGCAGACTCTGACGAATACGGGCAGGCTGTCTTCGACCGAGCCGAACCTTCAAAATATCCCGACTCGCACTGTCGAGGGCAAGGAAATCCGACGTGCGTTCGTCGCGGAAAAGGGCAAAGTGTTGATTTCCGCCGACTATTCGCAAATCGAACTTCGTCTTATGGCGCACATGAGCGGCGACGAAAACCTCATACGGGCGTACAACGAAAGCCGCGATATTCACGCCTCGACCGCTGCGGAGATTTACGGCGTCGATATTGCCGACGTAACGGACGAAATGCGCCGCAATGCAAAAGCGGTCAACTTCGGAATAATTTACGGAATAAGCGACTTCGGACTCGCGCAAAACCTGTCAATCAGGGTTGCCGACGCGAAAAAGTATATCGAACGGTATTTCAGGACTTATCCGAAGGTCAAAGAGTTTATGGACGGACAGGTCGAATTCGCAAAAGAGCACGGCTTTGTAAGAACACTTTTCAACCGCATACGTCTTATGCCGGAACTTTCGTCAAGTAACTATGCCGTGAGAGAGTTCGGCAAGCGCGCCGCAATGAACTTCCCGCTGCAAGGTACCGCCGCCGACATTATAAAAATCGCAATGCTGAAAACGGCGAAAAACCTTGAAGGAACAAGTGCGAAACTTCTTTTGCAGGTTCACGACGAACTTATCGCGGAAGCCGACGAAAACGAAAAGGACAAGGTTGAAAAAATTCTGAGAGAAAGCATGGAAACCGCGGTAAAACTCAGCGTCCCCCTTACGGTCGGCGTCGCAAGCGGCAAAAGCTGGTACGAGGCGTAATATGAAAGTTGCGGTAACGGGCGGCATAGGCGCAGGGAAAAGCGAATTTATGCGCGCCGTGAAAGAACTTGGGATAAGGACGTATTCTGCCGACGAAATCAATGCGGAACTTTTGCGCGACAAAGGATATATCGAAAAACTTTCGGCGGCATTTCCGCTTGCCGTAAAAGACGGAAAGGTCGACAAGTCGGTTCTTCGCGAAGAAGTGTTTTCGGACGAGAAAAAGCGCAAAACGCTCAACGCGCTCGCACACCCCGAAATACGGCGGCAAATCGAAGAAATCACGGGCGACGCCGTCATTGAAGTGCCGCTTTTGTTTGAAAGCGGAATGACGGATTTGTTTGACAGAGTAATCGTCGTGACCGCCGGTGAAGACGCGAGAATAAACCGCATCGTTTCGACAAGGAACATATCAAAAGACCTTGCGAAAAACATAATCAAAAACCAAGCCACGGACGACGAAAGAATTAAGCTGGCGGACTACATCGCGATAAACGACGGCACCCGAAAAGATTTATACGAACAAGCGAAAAACATTATAAAAAGGATTTTTGAATAATAATATGGAAAACGTTCTTGACATTCTCGGCGGCGTGAAAGACTACGCCCATCGCGGCTGTTTCGACAAGACTTTGCCCGAAAACTCGCTCACTGCAATCCGCATTGCGGCGGACAAAGGGCTGGGGCTTGAAATCGACGTGCATCTGACAAAAGACAACAAACTCGTCGTGTTTCACGACCACACGTTAAAGCGTATGTGCGGCGTAAGCGGCATTGTCGAAGAAATGACGGAAAGTCAGCTGACCGCGCTTAAACTTAAAAACACTTCGCACACGATTCCGACGCTGAAAGACGTACTTGCGGCGGTTGACGGGCACACCCCGATATTGATTGAGTTGAAGTGCCGAAACAACGAAATCGCACTTTGTGACGCACTGATTGATGAGTTAAAGTCCTATAACGGCAAATATATGTACATAGGCTTCAACGAAAAGGCGGCAAAGTATTTTAAGGATAAGGGATATACGATCGCGCTCTCGTGCTTTAAGCCGAAGACGCCGAAACTCGATTTCAAACCCGATTTTCTGCTTTGCAATATTCTGGGGATTCCGCGCAGCAAGAAAAAACGCGCGAAATATCCGCCTTTCATATCCTGGACAATCGAAAGCGAGCGCGGCAGGAAAAAATCGGAAGAAACGTCGGTCGCGACCATTTACAACACGGCAAATTTCAATTTCTGAAAATAAAAAGATAAGAGGTAAAATTATGCAAAACATCACAAACGGCATTCTGGACGTAACGGTCAACGAAAACGGCAGCCTTCTCGACAGTGTGAAATATCGCGGCGAGGAATATCTCTGGCAGGGCAGCGAGAAATCGTGGAAATCGAAAGACATCGTCATCTTCCCCTTCGTTGCGCGCCTTAAAGACGGCTGGTATACCGTCGACGGAAAACGCTATGAAATGAAAAATCACGGACTTGCCCGCTACAACGTCTTCACGGCGGAAAATAACACCGGCGACACGCTCGTCATGGACTTTAAGTCTTCGGAAGAAACCAAAAAACAATATCCGTTCGATTTCGATTTCAAGGTGAAATACGCGCTTGTCGGAAACAGTATGAAAATCACGTACACCGTCGTAAACACCGGCGACGTCGAGATGCCTTTCGGGCTCGGCACGCACTTCGGATGGGCGCTTGTCGGCGACGAAACCGACGATACCTGCGACGTATCAGGCAACTTTGCGATTATCGACACCGATAAACCCATCGAAGAATATGAATTCGACGACGATCTGCACCTTGTCAAGGGCGAGAAAAAGTCGGAATTTACCAACAAAATCCCCCTGGTGAAATCGACCTTTATCCACGACGCGGTCGTCACGAAAAACAACGCGAAAAAAGTAACCCTTCTGCGCCGCGACGGCAAGGAAATCACGTTCGACATCGGCAACGTTCCCGTGCTTGCTATATGGTCCAACAACAAAATGGGCAAATACGCCTGCATCGAAGCGTGGTGGGGGCTTCCCGACACCGTCGATTGCGACAGGGAACTGAAAAACAAATTCCTTATCAACACTCTCCCCGCGGGAAAAACGTTTGAATACGAAGTAACCGTTACGTTTTAATAAATAAACGGCGTTTATTATTGAAATTTTCAAAGGCGCGTGCTACAATTTAACGGTAGCGCGCGTTTTCGCGCAAAGGAGTATTTATGCAAAGAATGAAAGTTTCGGAAATTCCTTATGAAAGAGCGGACGCCGAAAAGGTATGCGGCGTCATTGATAAAGCGGTTGAAAAAATCAACGCGGCGAAGTCCGTCGACGACGTGCTGGAAGCAAGAGAACTCGTGAACGACGCTTTGCGCGATTTTTATACGGAGTCGTCGCTTGCGAACGCCCGTTTCACGCTTAATACCAAGGACGAGTTTTACAGCGCCGAAAAGGACTATTACGACGAGAAAATGCCCGTGGTGCAGGTGAGTTATTTGAAATACGCCGACGCGATTTTAAGAAGTAAGTTCTTGGACGAACTCAAAACAAAAATAAATCCCGTCATCATTAAACAATTCGAGTTGCAGAAAAAAGCGGTGAGCGACGCGATCGTTCCCGAAATGCAAAAAGACAACGCGCTTGTTACGGAATACTCAAAGTTCGTGTCGGAATGCACTTATAACTTCCGCGGCAAGGATATTACGCTTGGCGAACTTCGCAAATTCGCACAGGACAGCGACCGCGCAACCAGAAAAGAAGCGTACGTCGCGCTTGGAAAGACGCTGGAAAAACACAGCGATTTTCTGGACGACGTCTTTGACAGAATGGTCAAAAACCGCGACCTTATGGCAAAGAAAATGGGATACAAAAACTACGTCGAGTTGGGTTACTACAACATGGGCAGGCTTTGCTATGACGAAAAAATGGTAAAGGTTTTCCGTGAAAACGTCTTAAATGATATCGTGCCCGTCGTGACGCGTCTGAAAAAGCAGGTTGCGGAAAAACTCGGCATCGACCACATGCGTTTATACGACAACGACACGTATTTTCAGGAAGATCCGAAACCCGCTCTCGACGAGCGCGGCATTCTGAAAGCAGGGCAGGAAATGTACAAGGATATGAGCCCCGAAACCGGCGCGTTTATGGATATGATGATGGATACCGACGCGTTCGACGTGTTCACGCGCGAAGGCAAATGGACGGGCGGATATATGACGAGTTTCGATAAGTATCACCAGCCGTTCATCTTTGCAAACTTAAACGGAACGACCGCCGACGTCGACGTCGTAACGCACGAGGCGGGACACGCTTTTGCGTATTATATGTCGGAACCCGTCGTGCCGTACGAACTTGGCCTCGGCGCAATGGAAACGGCGGAAACACACAGCATGTCAATGGAGTTTTTCGCCTGGAAATATATTGATATGTTTTTCGGCAAAGATGCAAATAAGTACCGTTATAAGCACCTTTTCGACGCTTTAACCTTCATTCCGTACGGAACGATAGTGGATTACTTCCAACATATCGTATACGAAAACCCCGATATGACGCCTAAGGAGCGCGACGACGTCTGGCTGAAACTTGAAAAAGAATTCCGCCCGTGGATGGACGCCGACGACGTGCCGTATCTTTCAAAAGGTACAAGATGGCAATACCAGAATCACATTTTTGAAAGCCCGTTTTATTACATCGATTACTGCCTTGCTCAGACCGTCGCGATCGAGTTTCTGGAAGAATCGCAAAAGGATTACGACAAGGCGTTCAAGGCGTATCTTGCACATGCGACGCGCGGCGGCTCGTACGTCTTCACCGATCTTGTTCGCCTTGCGGGGCTGAAATCTCCGTTTGAAGAAGGCGCGCTTAAAGAAGTCGCGAAAACGTCTGAAAACATTCTTTCGTCGCTTCAAAAAACCTTTTGATTTTTACGGGGATAAGAAATTATGAAAAAAACAAAAGTCAGGACAAGTAAAATTCTGTTGTGGGTTGTGTCGGCGGCGCTCGTCGCGATACTGTCGGTGTCGCTTGCCTTTATGGGCGTTGCGCTCAACCGCACGAAAAACCTTTACAAAACCGATTTTTCAGACCTTACCGGGCTCGCAAGCAAAACCGTGTTGTTCATCGGCGACGGTATGGGCGAAAACCATATTAAAACGACGGAAACGTATTACGGCGAAAGGGCGTTCATGCGCTCGCTCGGGGCAGACGGGTTCGTAACGACGTTTTCAAACAACGTCGGACTTCCCACGGACAGTGCGGCAGCCGGAAGCGCGCTTGCAACCGGACAAAAATTCAATAACGGCGAAGTCGCACGCCACGGCGGAAATAACGTCAAAAGCGTCGCAGAGTACGCCAAAGAGAAAGGGCTCGGCGTGGGTATCGTGACGACGGACAATCTTTACGGCGCGACGCCGGCTTCGTTTTCGTCGCACGCAAACAACAGGGGCGACACTTCCGAAATAATTAAAGGGCAGATTAACGACGTCGTGGACTTGTATCTCGGCGCGGGAAAAGACGAATACACGAAATATAAATCGCAGTTTGAAAGCAAGGGCTTTACGTTCGCAACAAGCTTTAACGACGTCAACGACGTCGGCGGAAGCGTTTTGAGCAATAGATTGATTATGCCGTTTTCGTCGCTTCCGTCGGAAGACGGCACCGCCGATACGCCTACGCTCGAAATGTGCACCGAGTTCGCGCTGGAATTTATGGAAGCCCGCTTCCCGGGCGGATATTTTCTGATGATCGAGGGCGCGCATATCGACAAGAAAAGCCACAAAAACGATATTATCCCGATGACAAAGTACCTTAAAAGCTTCGACAACTCCATTAAAATCGCATACGACAGACTGCAAGGTTTCGACAGCGCGATTATCGTCACCGCCGACCACGAAACGGGCGGGCTGAAATACAAGGACGGCGAAACCAAAGACGATATCAAAAACAGCCTTTATACCACGAAAACGCATACGGACACCAACGTGAAATACTTCATTTTCGTGAAAGGATTGTCCGCGGACGAGCTGAAAGCGATTGTTCCCGAGAAAATCGACAACACCGACGTAAACCGCATTGCGCGCGCTCTTCTCGCCGCTTAAACATAAATGGTTTCAAATACTTGACTTTATGCGGTTTTTAAGATATTATTTTATCCGTTGTGCGGACATGGCGGAATTGGCAGACGCGTAAGATTCAGGTTCTTATGGTCGCAAGGCTGTGCAGGTTCAAGTCCTGTTGTCCGCACCAAAAAAAGACAATCCGAAGGGGTTGTCTTTTTTCATGCGGCAGCGGACTTGAAACAAAACTACGTTTTGTCGGCAAACGACACTGCGTTTGTTTGCCCCTGCACGCAGCAGACATGGCTAACGAAGGAATGTATAGATTAAAGGATTGAATAATTTGTAAGGATATGCTATAATATGTTAAACTGTATATGTACTTATGAGGGGAAATGATATGTCATTAATAATAGGGTTAATTGTAGCGGCAGTTATTGTTGTCGGTGTAATTGTTGCGATTGCAGTGACTAAATCAATCAATGAAAAAAAGTATAGAGAATTAGAGTCCGAAACATTAAAAAAATTAAATTATTCAAACTGGGACTTTGTTTCATATTTTGATGAGAGCGTGATTGTGAAAAGCCGTCAGACATTGGAAAAATATGATGATATAAAATTTTTCAAAGATGATAAAAGCAAGCTTATCAGAGCAAAGAAAATTATAAAAAGAAAAAAAGAAATCGAAAAGTATTTACGCGAGTTTCTCAGTAATAACGAGTTTAAAGAACATCCGCAATACAATAGGCTTGCAGAACATATTAATGAAAAAATCGATGATGCAAAAGCGTATAGAATTTGTGTAACATATATATCTTCTGCGGGTAATAATTTAGGATCAAGAGAAATTGCATTAAGTCAATCCGATATAGATAAATTTGACAAAGATCCGTCATTACTTATGGGGAAAGGCGAGTATAGTAAATTCTTAAAAGAGCAAGAAAAAGAAGCATTAAATCTGAAACAGCATAAATATTACGAATATATAAACAATCTTATCGATTATGCGAACGAAAACAGAGATCTTTTATTCATAAAGGGCAGCGTGGAACAATTGGACAATTTAATTGCTCAATTATTTGACAGAACGGTTAACAGTATTAAAAGGATAAAAGATATTAACAGCGAAGAATGGGATGTTATTCGGAAAATCATAACACAAACCGAGAAAGAGTTAAAAGAAGTTGTAAATCGAAACCAAAGAATTCTTAAATATTATGATTCGCCTGAGTTTTTAAAAATAAAAGAAACCTGCGAAACATTAATGAGTACGCAAAGAGAATTCAATGAATATATTGAAGAAAAAGTTAAATCTATTGCTCAACTTTTTGGAACTAGGATTACTCGAAACGAAACAATCAACGAAGATGAATATCAATATATTCGTCCGTATAAAAAGACCATCACGCCATTTACGGCGGAAGTTTCGGCTGCCGTATTTGCAAGTGCCGAAAATAGTCCGTTGGAATATGTAATAAAGAATTTTTATCCCAACAAAAGTTTATATCCTGAACAAATACAAAAACTGCAACTGCTTATTGAAGAACTTGCAACGTTAAAAGAAGCAAAGCAAATTATCGAAAACTATAAAAAAGAGTACCAACAATATCTCACCGACGTTCCGGAATATGTTATGACGGAAGATTCGGCAGGCTTCTATTCCAAATTAGGATTTGCGAATATCGATGAAAGCGTACTTACTGTCGAATATACTTTTTCTTATACTTCCGGTGGCGGAATGGCAAAAAGAAAATTCACTGTACCAATGACCGAAGAAACAATTGTTGATTTAATTGAAGCATTAGAAGGGAAGCTTACTATCAGCGCTTTTACAAAAGAACAACGCGCATTAATGACAAATAAACTTCGGGAACATATTAAAGAACGTGATCATTTCACTTGTTGCAGTTGTGGAAATTCTATTTATGCTGAACCTAATTTGCTTTTGGAAATAGACCATATCATTCCTGTGTCCAAAGGCGGTCATACGACAGAAGAAAATCTGCAAACGTTATGCTGGAAATGCAACAGAGCCAAAAGCAACAAAATCTAGAATTTAAGAGTAGGTAAACGAAAAATCCGGACGGTAAAGATTTAGTGCCGTTCAAAGCGACTTTTGACGAGTTCGTGAACGGGCTGTACTTTTACAGCGAAATGCTTTTTACCTATGAAAACGTATCATACGAAGTGTTTCTAAAAGGGAGAGAAGAGGTTGTGTTTTGCTCGGAAGATATGCAGCAGGAGTATGGTTCAAGGGAGGAGTTTGAAGCAAAAGCGAACATCGACGGAGTGTTGCTGAAAGACCTTTGGGCGGACGTCAGTTTCGCGGGATTTATGTACTGCGGATAACGAGTGCGTGTCGCTGGCAATATCCGTATCCCGACAAAAAACAATGTTTAACACTCAAAAAAGACCGATAAAACGTCGGTCTTTTGTTTTTGCGGTTTGGGGGAATGTGATTAATTTTCGTCGGTGAAAATCTTTTCCTGCTTTTTGAAAGAGGTTTTGAACGTAAGGAACGAGAACTCGTTTTTCATATTTTTGAAACTTTCGGGTTTTGCCTTAAACCAGACAAGCCCGACGATCGATACCGCGATAACGGCGATGCCGATGCCCGACAGCGCGCCCAGAAAATCGATTGCGACGTCCTGCCAGGTTGCGTATCGTCCGCTTGTGAAAACGGGCAGTTGGAACATTTCCGAAATGCCTGCGACGACAAACGCCGAAAGCAAGGAAAGGGGCAGCGACGCCCATCTCGGCTTAATAAGCAGGAAGAACGTGCCGAACAATCCGAACCCCAGCACAAGGAAAAGCGAGAAATGCCCGAGCCCTTTTCGTATAAGCGTGTGGAAGGTGTCGAAGACGGACACGGTAATCGTCTTTTCGACGGTAAGATCGGGGCGGTCGACGTACGTTGCGCGCACTGTGACTTTGCCCGATTTGTCGGACGTAAACACGCCGTTTTCGTCGATTGAGCCTTCGCCTTTGACGACTTCCCATTTCACGTTTTTCGTGACGTTGCCGCCCGTATAAGCGGTGAGATCGATTTTGCCGCCTTTGACGCATCTGTCGGGTGCGACGACGGTAAGCCCGTCCACGACGTCGGGCACGGTGACGTGCAGCGTTGCCGTTATTGTATTGTCATAAATTGAAAAGTACGTAATCGTGGCGGTGCCCGGTTTATATGCGTGCAGGTGCGTTGTGGAGGCGTTGACGACGTATGAATCGGACGATTTGCTGATTATGTTTGACGGCGCGCCTTTGCTTGCGTTTTCTGCCCGGAAGCCGAGTTGGCTTGTGATGACCAGGTGTTCGTCTTTTTTCATTGTAAGGCTGAACGAGCCGTCGTCGTTTTCTGTGACTCGTTTATCAAAAGTGAATCCGGTGGCTTCCGGTTTCGAGCCTTCCACGATTCTGATTTTTTGAGAAACGGTTTTATCGCCCAGTTTTATTTCAAGAGTTAAATCACCGTCCGTTGGTTTTAACGGATAAAACCATTGCTTTGCAGGCAGGAAAAAGATTTTGTCGTTGGCATTATGCTTTTCCCCATTAATCAGAATTTCTGTTTCGATAGTAGAGACGCCGTAACCGTTGTATTCGTCGTCGGTGACAGCCAGCACCGACAGTCTGTATTCTTCGCAGGTTTCAAGCGTGATTATCCCGTCTTTGGCATCTACTAAGTCGCTGCCAAGATAGATTTTTGTTTTTATTCCTTTGACTTTGTCGGGGTTGACGCCTTCACTGTATATTTTGAAATCGTACAACGCGTTGTCGGGGTTGTCTTTCGACTTAATAACCACCCTGTGATAGCCCCATGCGAGAAGCGTGACTTTGCCGTTTTCTTCGACCGATATGTAATCTTCGGGCGCGTCAAAACCGCGCTCGAAGTAAAGTTTTGAGGTGTCGGCGTTTTCAGGAAGACACTTTACGCCAAGTTCCAGAACGTCGCCCGTATAATAATGATCGACGTCGGTCAGGACTTTGCCGTCACGCCTGACGCTTTTGACAACATAGCCCGTAACGGCAGAAACAGGGGGCGCGGGCTCATCGGATTTCATTGCCGACTGAATGTTGTCGGACACCTTCATCGACTGAATCGCGCTTTTATCGCCGGGCGTCAACGCCTCGCCCCAGATAAAAATGGTGAGCGCAATCGTACAAAAAAGGGCCGTTAGCGCAAGCGCGCGAAGCCCTTTGAAATATTTGCGTTGATTTGTAGTTTCCACAAAATCCTCCCGTCCCGAAATTATTTATCGGATTTATTGTATGCCTTCACGGATTTGTCCAGCATCTCTTTGGTAATTTTCGAGTTGCAGTACGGACAAACGCCGACGTCGTTGATAAGCTCGAACTTTGCGTTGCAGAAAGGGCAGTGGACGAGATTGAGCGTCCCCGCGCGTTCCGCCTCCATCATTTCGTAATCCTTGTCGCGCATTGTGGTTTTGTCAATGATTCTTTCGTTGTCGAGGACGAGATAACCGTCAAGATAACCTTTTTGCACCATCGTTTTGACGTCGTTTGCCACGACTTCGGGGTTTTTGTTGTGCACTTCCGCAAGCATTTTCACGCTTTTGATGCCGTCGCCGACAATCTGCGCTTTGAGACGCGAGAAATATTTAAGCTGACCGAAATGAATCCATACCAACGGCGCGCCGTAAAAGCCCATAACGATAAGGATAATGCCGACGATGCCCATCGCGCGGAAAGACTGACCTTTCGTAAAACCGATGACGGTCATCACGATTCCCAAAGGGAAACCGACCGAAAGGAAAATCGCCCATAAAAGAGTCCTTCTTGTTTTTATATTGATTTTGTTCATACCTGTCTCTTAAATCGTGTCTTTGAGCCCCAAAAGATAGTCGGAAGATACGCTGAACACTTTCGCAACCGCGACGATGTAACTTGCCTTAGGCTCGTTTACGCCGTTTTCCCAGAACGAAATTGTGCTTTTCGTAACACCGATTCTTTTTGCGAGCTGGTCGCTCGTCATGCCTGCGTCGATGCGCAGATCCTTTAATCTTTCAGAAAAAGCCGATATATTCATATTATACACCTCGTATAGAATATTGTAAAGAATTCAAAACAAATATAAGCATCAATTTAGAATTCAAAACGATACTAAAAGGCGTTGAAACGAGAATGCAAAACGCTTAAAGCTGCGCGTAACGGTTGGCGTTTTTGAAAAAGTATGATAAAATTGACGATATGAAAGTTACGGATACTTACCTTGCCGAAATTACCGACTTCGGACTTGACGGCAAAGGGTTTTCAAAAATCGAAGATATTGCGGTGTTTACGCCGTACGCGGCGGCGGGCGACCTTGTGAAAATCAAAATCAAAAAGGTTTACAAAGGAGTTGCCGAGGCGGACGCCGTGAAAATCGTGCGCCCCGCAAACTGCCGCGTCGTTCCGCCGTGCAAAACGTACGGGGAGTGTGGCGGCTGCGTGTTGCAGCACGTTGATTTTCCGACCGAAAACGAACTGAAGCGAAAACTCCTTCAAACCACGCTGAACAAGGCGGGGATAAACGTTCGGGTTTCGGACACGGTTTTTGACAAGGAGTATGAATACCGCAACAAACTGCAAATGCCTTTCACCGTCGACGGCGGCGAAATCACGCTCGGCTTTTTCAGACGGAACACGCATGACGTGGTCGCGCTGTCCGGGTGCATGCTGCACGGCGATTTCGCGACGAAAATAATAAACGCCGTGAAAATATGGGCAAACGACGAAAAAAGGAAACAAAAACTTTCCGTTTACGACGAGGCGACGGGCAAAGGGTGTTTAAGGCACTTTGTCGCAAGGTACGTCGACGGGCTGCTGTTCGCGACGGTTGTGATAAACGGAAAAGAACTGCCGTACGGGCGTGAACTTTTCGAAGTTTTGTCAAAAGATTTTGAATGCGTTTTGTATTTGTCCGCCAACGAAAAACGCACGAACGTCATTATGGGCGACGACGTGAAAAAACTATATGGTGCGGAAAGAGACGTCGATATCGACGGCATAAAAACCACGCTTTCGCCAAAGTCGTTTTTGCAGGTCAACGATGGGGTCAGACAAAAACTTTACGACGGGGTAAACGCCGCGGTGAAAAACGCTGACGTAATCATCGACGTTTATTCGGGCATAGGAATCCTTACGTCGATGCTTGCAAAAGCCAATAAAAACGCCAAAGTCTACGGCGTGGAAATCGTGAAAGAAGCGGTTGAAAACGCAAACGATTTGATGAAGAAAAACGGGCTGTCGGAGCGCGTCGAAAACATTTGCGGCGACGCAACGAAAGTGCTGCCAAAACTCGTAAACGATATTTTAAGCAATGAAAAATCGGGCATAAAGCCCGAAATATGCGTGGTTATCGATCCGCCGAGAAAGGGCGCGACCGAAGAAGTGCTGGACGCCGTGATAAGGTCGGGCGCCGAAAAGTTCGTGTACGTTTCCTGCAATCCGAAAACCTTGCAACGGGACGTCAGGTACGTTGGTGATACTTTTGAAGTCACGTCGGTAACGCCTTACAACATGTTTCCGAAAACGGCGGAACTCGAAACCTTGTGTGTGATGAAACGCAAGTCGTTATGACATGTTTTTGAGATAAGGCAGGGCGAATCTGAAAAAGGTTTTGTACGCCTTGCATTTTTCAACGTCGCGCCTTTCGCGCTTGCAGCCGCCTTTGCAAAGCATATAATATTCGCACGATTTACAAGTCTCGTCCACGACGAGGCTTTCTTTTATGAATTCGACGGCTTTGTTCGTGTGTTCGAGCGTGAAAAAATCTTTGTCCGAAATATTGCCAAGAAGATATTCGTCGGTGCAATAAAAGTCGCAGGGATACACGCTGCCGTCCGATTCGATCACGAACTGGTGCGTGCAATGCCCGTTCATACCGCACTGTTCGGCGCGCTCGAAGTGAGCAAGTCGCACGAAGTTGTCAAACTGGCGTATCGACGTGTAATCGCCGTTTGCCATATCTTTCTGGTACAACGCGAACGCCGACAATAAAAACAGGGCGTAGCTTTTTTCGTCAAGGTAAAAATCGGGGTTTTCGACCTCTCCGGAAAGAGGTTTCAGGCATGGGATAAACTGCAACCGCTTGAAGCCTTGCGACGTGAAAAACGGATAAATCTTGCCGATTCTCATCGCGATGTCCTTTGTCAGAACGGTAAGGATATTGAAATTTACGTCGTGTTTTTGAAGAAGTTTTGCCGCCGCGATGACCTTTTGAAAAGTTGGGTTGCCGTCCTTGTCTACGCGGTTTACGTTTGCGGTTTCGTCACCGTCAAGGGAAAGCCCGACAAGGAAGTCGTTGGTTTTGAAAATCTCGCACCATTTGTCGTCGATGAGCGTGCCGTTTGTCTGGATTCCCAAAAACACGGGCGAGTTTTTGATATTTGCGCGGGAGATGAGATTAAGCGTCGCCCTGAAAAACGCTTTCCCGGCAAGCAGCGGTTCGCCGCCCTGAAAGTTGAACCAGACGGGATTTCCGTCGGCATAGGCAAACGCTTTTTTGACGACGGTTTCCGCCGTTTGAAGGCTCATTGCGCCGTGCGACGGCGTTTCGCGGTTTTTCGCGACGTCGTTGTAAAAGCAATATTTACACCGCATATTGCACGTTGACGACGCGGGCTTAATCATTATCGAAATCGGCGGCATTACTTAATCCCCCTGCGGTTTTCTTTCAACGATTTTCTGAAATCTTTAAGCGCTTCTAAAAGGGTATCGGCGACGTCGGGATAGGTCATCGAGATATTGTAGCCTTCCGCCGGGTCTTTATCGAGATTGAAAAGATAGTTTTTGTATTGCTGGTCGATGAACGCCGAGTTTTCGGTGCGTACTTTCTGATAATACTTGAAATCGTACGTTACGCCGCCGACTTCAACGGGCATCTGAACGGCCTGAACCGTGCCTTTTTTCATATAGAAAAGGGCGTCGTGCACTCGGGAATCCGGGGCGATCTCGCCGCTCCAAAGCGATTTCAGATTCACGCCGTCGATAATACGATCCGAGGGGAGAACGTCCACGCCCGCATACGACAATATCGTCGGGAACAGGTCGGTGAGCATTGCGCTCGATTCGATTTTATATCCGCCCGCCGTGTTTGCTATTGTGCCGTTTCTTACGCCCGTCGGGTAACTTACGATCATCGGGACTTTCATACCGCCGTCGAAAGTGGTGTTTTTCCTTCCGCGAAGACTTCCCGTCACGCCTTCACGTCCCGGGCCGTTGTCGGACGTAAAGATGATCATCGTGTCGTCAAAGACGCCTTTGTCTTCAAGCATATCGAAAATTTCGCCAAGCGACTTGTCGAATTCTTCGATGCAGTCGACGTAACTGTCGTCGGTGGTATCGCCTTTTCCGTTGCCGTTGTTATCCGAGAAAATGGGGTAATGCGGCCACGGCGTCGCGTAAAACGAGAAGAACTTATTGCCACTGTCGATTGATTTTTCGAGCGTGGATTTCAATTCGTCGGTGAAAAGCCTCGTGGATTCGGACTGGTCAAGATTTTCGGCGTGAGTGCGTACTTCTTCGGCCTTCCCTCCGACTTCGCGCACCCAGTTATAGGGCGTCATATCGTTGACGTAATAGCTGCCGTAGAAGTAATCGAAGCCCTGATTCGTGGGGAGATATTCGCCATAGTCGCCAAGGTTCCACTTTCCGATGCACGACGTGTCGTAGCCGACCGCTTTCAACGCTTCGGCAATGGTGATTTCGTCGCCCAAAATACCGTCCACGTTGTTTAAGAACTGATATGGGTTGATAAAATGGGTGATTGAGTATGGATCACTGTCGCAAGGCGTCGGGAAAATAACGTTGTCGATATAGCCGCGCGTGGCGTAACGACCGGTAAGAAGACTGAACCTTGACGGGGTGCAGACGGGAGCGGAAGCGTAAAAGTTTTCCATAAAAATCCCGCTTTCCGCCGCATACTTTCCGCCTTCTGCAAGGGAGTCGATGTTGGGCGTCTGAATGGTGGCGTTTGCTTTTCCGAGATAGCTGTACGCCGAAATGTCCGAGTACGCCATATCGTCCATAAGTATGATAAGGACGTTGGGCGCGTCGGCGTCGGCTTGTGTTTTCGACAGTTCTTTAAGGTATGCGTCGTGTCCCGCCTGCAAACTTTCGACGGTCGGACGGATTCTCAAAGACATATAAAAGACGTAGCACAAAGACGTCGCCGTCATCGCAAGGGACAACGCCGCCGTCGCAAAGCGTTTAAGAGTGCCGTCGGGAAGTTTTTTGTCAAGCGCGTAAAGCATAAGTCCCGAGAAAAGCGGCAACGCGGACAAAATAAGATTGTACCACACGATTTTGCCGAACTCGTCCGCGCCCCAGAAAAGGAAATACACGAACAATTCAAGAATCATATAAGCGTACGAGACGACGAAAAGCGGCTCGAACTTTTTGTTGAACAGCGCGCGGATAAACACGATAAGCGCGGTAACCGCCGCAATCGCCGCCGCCAACGGGGCAAGAAAATTGTATCCCGTGCCGAGCAGCACGACGGTGTACGCGATTGAAAACAAAAACCATACAAGGGCAAAGCCCGAACGTTCTTTTGAATTTTTAAGCATAATTTAACCTCTTACCGTATGATTATAACATAATGGGAATGTATTTTTCAAGCAATTATGGCTGTGTAAACCATACGTTTGATCTCTTACCGTATGATTATAACATAATGGGAATGTATTTTTCAAGCAGTTACGGCAGTGTAAACCATACGTTTGTCCAAAAACATCGCTTATATGTAATTTCTTGACACGATACGCCATATTTGATAAAATAGATACGTATTTTTTTAATACTTTATCTACAAAAGGAGCGTTTAATGCTTAAATTAAAACACATTACCAAGGATTACGTCACAAAACAGAACACGGTTCACGTTTTGAAAGGCATCACCTTGAACTTCCGCGAGTGCGAATTTGTCACGATTCTGGGACAAAGCGGCTGCGGCAAAACCACGTTACTGAACATTATCGGCGGTCTTGACAGATACACCGACGGCGACATCATTATCAACGGAAAGTCGACGAAGGACTTCGACGACAGAGATTGGGACAGATATCGCAATAAACAAATCGGCTTTGTTTTCCAAAGTTACAACCTTATCCCGCACCTTAGCGTGCTTTCCAACGTCGAGCTTGCTTTGACGCTTGCGGGGCGCAAAAAGGAAGAATGCGAGGCAATTGCTCTCGAAGCGTTAAAGAAAGTCGGGCTGGAAGATCAGGCGTATAAAAAACCCAACCAGCTGTCAGGCGGACAAATGCAAAGGGTTGCGATCGCAAGGGCGCTTGTCAACAATCCCGCGATAATTCTCGCGGACGAACCCACAGGCGCGCTTGACACGGAAAGCGGCAAAATGGTAATGAACCTGTTGAAGGAAGTTGCCAAAGACCGCCTTGTCATCATGGTGTCGCACAACGCCGATCTTGCGGCGGAATACAGCACGAGAACGGTCAGAATCGTCGACGGAAAAGTCGTTGACGACACCGATCCGCTTATCGATCCCGACGACGTCGAGGAAGAAGTCGTCCTTGACGAATCAGGCGAACCCCTGCCCAAAAAGAAAACAATCCGTCAGCGCATCAAAAAAACATATCAGCAGATAATACACGAAAGACGGGAAGAACGCAAGGTTTCCATGGGCAGCGCGATGACGATAAGCATATCCGCCAAAAACCTTTACAGCAAAAAATGGCGCACTTTTCTTACTTCGTTTGCGGGCAGTATCGGCATTATCGGTATTGCGCTTGTTCTGGCGTTGTCTTCGGGCGTGAATAAGTATATCCGTCATACCGAAGAAAGCGCGCTTTCTCTTTACCCACTTGAAATCAGCCAGAGCGGCGCCGATCTTATGGAGCTTGCCAACATGCTTATGTCAAAGAGCGAAGGGCAAAAGTATCCTTCGGGCGCAACGGTGGGCATAAACCCCGTCGCCGGGCTTCTTGTGAAAGATATCGGAAGCCTTTCGGAATTTTTGAATTCCAGCACACTGTTTTTCAACAACGACCTTAAAGAAATCAAAGCCTATCTTGACGATCCCGACATCGGGCTTAAAGACACCGACGGCTACGTAAAATACGTTTATTCGTCAAATCTTAACGTTTACAGGCGTATCCCCGTCAGAGATTCCGTGAACGGCGGAACGTATTATACGACGGGACACAAAACGGACGGCGTGCTCGATAACGCGGCGGATGCCGACGGAAACATCGACTGGTCACAAGTCCCTTATACGAAAATCAATCCGTTTGCAGACTCTATGGAGCCGATGATGGAATCCATGGGCTTTACAAGCACGTTCAGAGATATGCTGGGCGAATTCAGCGGATATCTTGACGCGTTCAGCGTGTTTTCGGAACTTATTTCCAACCAAAAAATCCTTGAACAGCAATACGACGTCATCGCGGGCGCATGGCCCGAAGACGCAAAACAAGGACGTATCGAAGTCGGCGAAGACGGCAAAGAATACAAAGTTTTCGACTGCGTGTTGAAAGTCGACGAATACAACAAGATTCAGGACTTCATGCTGTTTGCGGCAGGTCTTGTACACCCCAACGAAGTTGAGGATATGTTCGGCGGGACGAACAGCGGCAACGGCTATGGATTCTACGACAGATATTTCACGGAAGGGGAACTGCTTGACATCGAATATGCCGTTCTTTGCGACAGCGATTATTTCGACGCTGCGGACGGAAAAATTACGAAATCGTACCTTAAAAACGGAAAACGCATTGAAGACAGCGGCACGTTCGTTGACGGACACTGCGGCATAAAAATGAAAGTGTCGGGCATCGTACGTCCCAACAAAAACGCATCTGCTTCGGCAATTCAGGGCGTTGTCGGATATCCCCACGCCGTTGTCGAGGCGCTTGTCGAGCGTTGCCAAAGCCTTGGTATCATCGGTTCGCAATTCACGAATTGTTATCAGGTCGTACCTTATGGCAGCGATTATAAGGTTGTGGGCGACAAAACGGTTGCAACAATCGACGAGGACGGCAACCTCAAGTACAGCGTGAACAGCGGGTTAATCGCTTTCGTAAGCGTGCTTGACACGATCGGGAAGGAAATCAAAGATGGCGAAGTAATCGATAAATCCAATTTGGTTGCGGTCGGTAAGTATGACGGAAAAGCCGAACTTGAAAGCAAGGTTCTTTCTTATATGAAAACCACTTTCGGATATGCCGAACTCGATAACCCCGACAGTATTCAGATTTACGCGGCGAATTTCGAAGGTAAAAAGAACATCTTAAAAGTCCTTGACGATTATCAATATTACGTCAGAGAAAGCAACGACGACGGCACGTACACATGGGTGAACACCGGCGAAAAGGACGAAAACCACTCCATCAAATACACCGACATGCTGCAAACGATTATGGGCTACGTCGAAAAAATGACCAACGCCATGATCACCGCGCTTATCGCGTTTTCGGCGGTGTCGCTTATCGTTTCGTCGATAATGATTTCAATCATCACTTATACGTCCGTCCTTGAAAGGCGCAAGGAAATCGGCATTCTGAGAAGTATCGGCGCAAGGAAACTCGACGTAAGCAACCTGTTCATTTCCGAAACTTCGATAATCGGTATGATTTCGGGCGCGCTGGGTATCGGCTTCGGCTATCTTTTGATTTACATCGCAAACGTGATCATTAAGAAAGTCATCGAAATTCCCAACCTGTTGCACCTTGACTGGTATTACGCCATTTCGCTTTTCGTGATAAGTTTCTTCTTGTCGATGATTGCGGGCATTATCCCCGCGGCGATTGCGGCAAACAAAGATCCAGTCGAGTGTCTGAGATCGGAATAATCAACCGCTTGAAAACTGTCGCGATATGCGGCAGTTTTTTATTGTCCAAAATGTCAAAAAACATTGACTTTAAGTATATTTAGTTATATAGTATAGTAATATTTAGGATTACCATTTAAAAGGGCCGTTTTATGAACTATTACGAAATCTTATTGCCGCTTGCGCTCATACTGCTTTTGTCCAAGTTTATGTCGATTCTGTTCAAAAAACTCGGGCTGCCGCAGGTTGTAGGGATGTTGCTTGCGGGCATACTCCTCGGGCTTATCAAGTTTATCCCGGGACAAACGATATTCAACGCCACCGCAATGGAAGGCATTTCTTTCCTTGCAAAAATCGGCGTAATTTTCATAATGTTTTCGGCGGGGATAGAAACCGACCTGAAACAATTCAAATCCACGGGGGCAGCGTCGGTTGTCATCACGTTTTTCGGCGTGGCGTTTCCGTTGCTGTTCGGATTTCTGGTTGCAAGCGCGTTCAACGGCGGATTTCACGTGTCGCGCTCACAGATTCTTTCCAACCTGTTTTACGGCACGATACTTGCGGCGACGTCGGTCAGCATTACCGTTGCCGCGCTTAAAGAGCTGGGAAAACTGCAAACGCGCGTCGGCACGTCGATTGTCAGCGCGGCGATTCTGGACGACATAATCGGCATTGTTTTGCTGTCGCTTATGATCAGCCTTGACAAAAGCGGGAACTCCGCGGACGTCTGGGTTGTCGTCGCAAAACTTATCGCATTCTTTGCAATGGCGATACCGATGGGCTACGTCGCGTTGTTCATAATCCGCCGCATAGATTTAAGATATCCGCACACAAGACGTATCCCGATTCTTTGCGTCGTGGTGTGTTTCGTGTTTGCTTACGCCGCGGAAAAACTCTTTGGAATTGCCGATATCACGGGTGCTTACGTTGCGGGACTTATGCTTTCGGGCATTGCCGACAGGACGTACGTCGACCGCCGTATCGAAATCAGCAATTATATGATTTTCGCGCCTGCATTTTTCGCAAACATAGGGATAAACCTTAATTTTGACCACTTTAACCCCGCTTTTGTGGGATTTGGCTTTGCATTCGTTGCGGCAGGAATACTCGGGAAAGTTGTCGGTTGCGGTCTTGGCGGGTTGATTTGCGGATACGGAATAAAAGACAGTTACCGCGTGGGTATCGGTATGATGGTGCGCGCGGAAGTCGTGCTTGTCTGCACGCAAAAGGGCATCGACTACGATATGGTCAACCCCGGCATTATGCCGTTCGTACTCATACTTATTCTCGTGACGTCGCTTGTCACGCCGCTACTTTTGAGGCTGTCTTATAAGAAGGAAGAAAACGGCGGCAAACTTCCGCCGATAAATCCCAATGCAAAAGTAAAGTTATATAGTACCGACGACAACGAATCTGACTTCATAAAAACCGACACTGACAAGACAATCTGATATGACGCCGAAAGATACGATTTATAACGGCGCGGACGAAAAAACAAGAGCGTTCAGCGCAAAACTTATACCGACGAAAAAGGCGATAATCGGGCTTAAAACGCCTTTTGTCGAAAGCGTCGCAAAAGATATCGCGGCGGGAAAATACGGCGATGTACGCATCGTCGTCGGTTCGCTTTCCGATGACGTGTACGAAGAACTTTTGATAAAAAGTTTCGTCGTTGCAAAGCTTAAAACCGACGACGAAACGAAAAGGGCGGATGTAAGAAACATCGTTGCTGCAATTGACAACTGGGCGAATTGTGATATGTTCGTCGCAAGGTGCAAGTTCATCGGGAAAGACCGCGAAAAATGGTTTGATTATCTGACGGAATATCTTAAAAGCGATAAGGAATACGACCTGCGCTTTGCAATCGTCGCGATGATGACGTATTATCTCACCGACGAATATATCGACCGCGTGCTTGCGCTTTCGTCAAACGTGATAAGTGATAAGTATTACGTAAAGATGGCGGTTGCCTGGCTTATGGCGACTGCGCTTTGTAAATTTCCCGACAAAGCTCTTGACGTGATAAAAAGTAACGTCTTGGACGTATGGACGCACAACAAGGCTTTGCAAAAGGCGCGCGAAAGTTTCAGAATCGATAAGTCGCAAAAGGATTATCTCAACACTCTCAAACGAAAATAATCAAAAAAGGCATAAAAAAACCACCGGGATTTTTTCCGCGGTGGTTGTTTTTTTGAAGATTACATAATCTTTCTGAAAATCGCCTCGACTTCCTTTCTGTCCCAGATTTGCGGGCAGGGATACAGGGGGTTGGCTTCGTGCAGGGCTTTCGTGATGCAGTCGTCAAGGTCTTCTTCCTTAATGAGTTGGCTGCCGTCTTTCGCGCGGATTTTGTCGGGAATGTTCATGGAAGAGTTCATATCCCTGATCCACTGAATGAAAGCGTTTGCTTTTTCGGCGTCGTCTTTGCCTTGGATACCGATGCAGTCTGCAAGGCGGGCAAGTTTCTTATGCGCGCTCTTTCCGTACGCTTCGAGAACGTAGGGAAGGATAACCGCGTTTGCAAGACCGTGGGGCACGCCGTAGTGTCCGCCGAGCGTATGCGCGATTGCGTGTACGTATCCGACATAGGAACGGGTGAACGCGCGACCTGCGATGAACGAAGCGTATTGCATTTTGTTTCTTGCTTCAAGGTTGTCGCCGTGGTCGTAAGCCTCTTTCAGATACTTATGGATAAGTTGAACTGCCTCGACGCTGTCCTTTTTGGTTTGCGCGGTGTTTTCGCCGCCGATGTAACCTTCGACTGCGTGAGTCAAAGCGTCCATACCGGTGGTGGAAGTAATGTGAGGGGGCAGACCGATTGTGAGTTCGGGATCCATCACGATATACCGCGGTATAATCTTCGGGTCGTTAATGGGGTATTTTTCGTGCGTATCGGGATTGCTGATAACAGCGGCAAGAGTTGCTTCCGAACCTGTGCCGGACGTCGTGGGAATCGCGACGAGCGGGGGAAGTTTTCCGAAAGGTTTGCCCAAAGTAACTTTCAGCACGCCTTTAAGTTGGGGTACCGACTTTTTGGGAAGCATGACGCGTGCGCCGATGCCTTTTGCACAGTCCATGGGAGAACCGCCGCCGAGAGCGATGATGACGTCGCAATTGTTTTCCTTGTAAATGCGAAGACCGTCTTCGATGTTGGTGATGGTGGGATTGGGCACTACGTCATGGTAAATGACAGCCTTCATTCCTTCTTTTTCAAAAGCTTCTTTAATGGGGTCGGCAATACCGAGTTTGTACAAGCCGCCGTCGGTAACGATAAGCGCGCTGGTGCAACCTTCTTTTTCCTTGATCCATTTGGGAAGTTGTTTGATTGAACCTGCGCCCGAAAGTGTGCCTTTGTTCTGATGCCACGGCAAGAACCACATTGCAACCCACATGGATTTCTGGAATACTCTGTAACCGAATTTAGTTAATCCGTTCATTTTATTCCTCCTGATTAAGATTATACGAAAATTATACCATCTAAATGCAAAAAAGAAAACGATTTTTACGAAAAAAAGAATAATCGTTCGGTTTGCGTCAAAGAACCGCCGGTTTTTTCGGCAAAACAGACAGCCTTGTCCGCCGCCGTATATAAAAAACGTAAACCTTTTCGACGGCGCATATATTGACTTTGAAACTCACTTAGTGTAATATATATTATGTCATAAAGACAGGGAGGAAATTATGTCGGAATCTATCTCAAACGAAAGGTTAAGCAAACGTAATCTGTGGGGCTACTCAATGGGCGGTATCGGCAGAGATATGGCTTATCAGCTGGTCAACACGTACCTTCTGACGTTCATCACCTTTACGAAAGGGCTTTCGAACACCGAGTTCGCAATGGTTGGCGTCATTATGGTTATCTGCCGTATTTTCGACGGCTGCAACGACCCGTTCATGGGCAGCCTTATCGAAATCACAAGGACGAAAATCGGCAAGTTCAAGCCGTGGATTCTTGCGGGCGTATTTACGAACGTTGCGGTTATCATCGCGCTGTTCTGCGTGCCGCTCCGCGGGACGAGTTATCTCATTTTCTTTGCGTTCGGATACCTTCTGTGGGGTATGACCTATACGATGAACGATATTTCGTATTGGGGAATGTTGCCTTCGCTGACCTCAAACCCCGGCGACCGCAACAACCTTACGACGCTTGCAAACATCGGCGCGGGTATCGGCGCGGGGCTTTCTGTCCTTGCAATCCCGTCGCTTACGCAGGGCAACCTGGCAATCGCGTCCAACGCAAGCAAGTCCTACGCAATCGTGTCGATTATCGTATGCATAGTTTTCTTTGTATGCCAGATTATGACGGTTTTTGTCGTAAAAGAAAAACCTTTGCCCAAAGTCCGCGTGGACGACGGCGAAAAACGTTCCTTGAAGGATATGTTCAAGGTCATTTTCAAAAACGACCAGTTAAAACCCGTTATGGCGTCAATGCTCCTTTACAACATAGGCAGCGGCATTACAATGGCTCTTGCGAGTTACTGGATTTATTATCGCTTTGCATATCAGGGACTTCTCGTCACGCTGTTCACGGTTATTTCGGGCGTATCGACGCTTGTCATTGTGTTTTTCCCGATGATGTGCAAAAAGCATTCCAGACGCTGGATTTCAAAGTTGTCGATGATTATGATTATCGTCGGATATCTTCTGATGTTCGTCATAAGTCTTACGACGGGCATAAACCCCGACGCGGACAAAGTCGGCTTCAAAATCGGCGAAGTATTGATTCCCGTTACGTTCATATTCACGGGACTTACGGGAACGTGCGCGTTCTTCGGACAGACGCTGTTTTATCAGGTGCTTACGATTTCGGTCGCGAACACGGTCGAATACAACGAATATACGACGGGAATGCGCGACGAAGGCGTTATATTTGCGTGCCGTCCTTTCACTGCGAAACTCGGCAGCGCGGCGGTCGTCGGCATTACGACGCTTGTCGTTCTCGCACTTGGTCTTAACCCCACCAACAAGGCGATTTCCAACGCCGACTACGAGGCGGGACAACTTGCGATTCAGGTGGAACAACTCGTGAAAGACGAAACCCCGAATTTCGATTCCCTTTCAAAGGCAGAGCAGACGAAACTTATCGAGGCAAAGAAAAAGTCCATCGAAACCGAAAACGTCGCAAAAATCGAAGACATCATTCACACAAACGAAAAAACGAAGGTCGCAAAATGGCAATATCAGACAATGTTTGCGTTCATGACGTTGCTGCCCCTTGTGATTCTCCTTGGAAGTTTTGCGATATACTTTAAGAAGTACAACATAAACGAGGAACGTTACGACGAAATCTGCGCCGAAATCGCAAGGCGCAAACTTGCGGCGGAAGGCAACGCGGAAGTCGTGCTTGACGGCGCGGACGTAAACGAACTCGAAAACGATTTAGCATCTTCCGATGCGGAAACACCGGATGAAATTTTTGAACAGGAAACGGCGGCGGACAAAATATCGGAAGCCCCGGACGAGGTTGAAAAATAGTCAATGATAGTTGCGGTTATTCTCGGAAACAGAATGAACGATAACGGTACGTTATCCGCGCTTGCAAGGAAGCGTCTGGACCTTGCCGAAAAACTTTATAAGGAGTATTCGCCCGAAGAAATTATTCTGTCGGGCGGACGCGCCAATCCCAAAGTGGACGTCACCGAAGCCGACGCCATGCTCAAAGAACTGAAACGCCGCGGCAATATCGACGAAAGCGTAATCTTGCTGGAAGGGAAATCCATGTCGACCAAAGAAAACGCGAAATATGCCGTGCCGATGGCGCTTAAATTCCACCCCGATAAGATTATCGTGTGCACCACGCGCGAACACGCAACGCGACCTTATCTCAATCCGCTCAGACTTTTCCGTCGCGCGGTCAAAGACAACGGAAGCAACGTGCCCGTTGAAATTTATACAAACAACAAATAACATTTTTGGAGATATAATATGTCTGAAATCAAAAGCGACGTCCTGATTATAGGTGCGGGACCGTCGGGTATTTTCACGGCGCTGGAACTTATCCGTAAGAACAGCGACAAAACCATCACCATCGTCGAACAGGGAAGAAACATCGACAGACGACACTGCCCGAAAAACAAAACGGGCAAGTGCGTAAATTGCAAGCCTTACTGCAACATCACCACGGGCTTTTCGGGCGCGGGCGCGTTTTCCGACGGGAAACTTTCGCTATCGCCTGAAGTCGGCGGCGACCTTCCCGAGCTTATCGGCTACGACACCGTGCAGGAACTTATCGACTACACCGACGGGATTTATCTCGATTTCGGCGCGGATAAGAAAATCGAGGGCGCAAACAGCGAAGACGTTAAGGTCAAAGAAATTCGTCGTCGCGCAATCGCAGCAGGACTGAAACTCGTCGATTGTCCCATTCGCCATCTTGGCACTGAAAAGGCGCACGAAGTGTATTCCCGCATTGAAAAATTCCTTATCGACAACGGCGTGAACATTCTTTTCGACACGTCGGCGGGCGACCTTATCATAAACGACGGAGTGTGCGAAGGCGCGCATTTCATCAACAACGTTACAAAGCAGGAATTCGTCATAAAGGCGGAAAGAGTGGTTGTGGCAGTCGGTCGCGTCGGCGCGGACTGGCTTGACGATCTGTGCAGAAAGTACGGCATAAAACGCCGCGCGGGCGTCGTCGATATCGGCGTCAGGGTGGAGTGCCGCAACGAAGTCATGGAAGAAGTCAACGACGTGTTGTACGAAAGCAAACTTATCGGTTACGTCCCGCCGTACAACGATAAAGTCCGCACGTTTTGCCAGAACCCCGGCGGATTCGTATCGCAGGAAAATTACGAAGGCGGGCTTGCCGTCGTAAACGGACACAGTTTCAAGGATAAAAAATCCAAAAACACCAACGTCGCGATTTTGTCGTCGCACCACTTCCGCGTACCTTTCGACCAGCCGATCGAATACGCAAGAAAGGTCGGGGAACTCACGAATATGCTTGGCAACGGACAAATCCTCGTGCAACGCTTCGGCGATATCCTTGACGGCAAACGCACCTGGGAAAAAGAACTTGCAAGAAGCAACGTGCGCCCCACGCTTCCCGACGCGGTTGCAGGCGATATCACGGCGGCAATGCCTTATCGTCCGATGTCGAATATCATCAACTTCATAAAAGCGGTCGATAAAGTCGTGCCGGGCTTTGCGGGCAAGGAAACCCTGTTATACAGCCCCGAAATCAAGTTTTACAGTAATAAGGTGGAAATTGACGAGCGTTTTGAAACGAGCGTCAGAAACCTTTATACTCTCGGCGACGGCTCGGGCTGGACGCGCGGACTTATGCAGGCGTCGCTTATGGGCGTGCTCACCGCCAGAAATCTTTTCTCGGAATAAGAAAAACAAAATACGAACAAAAAATAAAAGCCTTGCGTTCTTGCAAGGCTTTTCGTTTGTTGGTTGATTAAATTCTTATGCCGCGCGTTCGTAAATTTCGTTTTCGCGACGTTTTTTAAGGACGGGAAGTTCCGCAACGCGGAAAAGGTGGAATTTTCCGTTTTCGTCCTTTGAGAACAATAAAAGGATTTTGCCTTTCACGACGCAGATGCCTGCGGCAAGCGGCTCAATCAGGAATACGACGCCAAGGATTGCCATAAACACGAATACTACCCAGATAAACGCGCCGTCCTTGAACCACATTTCAAAGCCTTCGTAAATGGTATGTACGCCCATAATGTTGCCGAAGCCCGAAAGTCCCAACGCTTTTCCGGCGGCTTCGTTGACCTGCGCGGTCGTGTACTCGGGATGAGCAAGGCGCGCCGCGTCGATTGCGTTTTCGACGTCCGCCATATTGTACTTTGCGTGGAAGGGAAGCATTGCGATGAGTACGTAAGTCAAAGGAATTGTCAGAATGAACGCAAACGCCGTGATGAAAATCGTCAGACGTTTTCTCAGTTTATCGTCTTCAAAGCGCAGTGCGACGTTTGAAAACAGCATAATGCCCGTTGCCATTACTAAAATGACGACAAGATATTTTGCAAGGGGGTTTTTGATTGCGGCATAACTTTTGTAAAAGTTTGCAACGCCCATCGCGTTGACAAGGAACAGTATGCCGAACACCATAATGACGCACGATAAAATAATACCGTAAACGCATTTTTTGTCGTTTGACGAAAGATTTTTCATAATTTCTCCTTACCCTGAAAATCGGTTGCCCGTAAAACCATAATAACAAGCGCAGCAAACGTGTGTCAAATGTTTTTTGATATACAATATATTTTTATTATACTGTATTTATATTGTATGGCATAATCGGCGGGCAATTTCTTGCCTTTCGCGCCGCGTTATGATAATATTATATGGAAAACAAGAGGTTGCATATGAGTTACGCAGACAAAGTATTCGTTGAAAACGTCAAAGATATTCTTGAAAACGGCGTGTGGGATACCGACAAGGAAGTCCGCCCGCATTGGGAAGACGGCACGCCCGCGCACACCGTCAAGAAGTTTTGCGTCGTAAATCGCTACGACTTGCAAAAGGAATTTCCGATAATCACCGTAAGGCGGACGTTTTTCAAGTCCGCAATCGACGAAATTTTGTGGATATGGCAAAAAAAATCCAACAACGTCCACGATTTGAAAAGCAGAATCTGGGACAGTTGGGCGGACGAAAACGGCAGCATCGGGAAAGCGTACGGATATCAGCTTGCGAAAAAATCAATTTATAAGGAAGGCGAGTTCGATCAGGTCGACCGCGTGCTTTTCGATTTGAAAAACAATCCGCAAAGCCGCCGCATTATGACGAATATTTATAACTTCGACGACCTGCACGAAATGAATTTGTATCCTTGTGCATACAGCATGACTTTCAACGTGTCCGGCGACACCTTAAACGGTATTCTGAACCAAAGAAGTCAGGACACACTCACCGCAAACAACTGGAACGTCGTGCAATACGCCGTGCTTTTGCATATGTTTGCACAGGTTTCGGGGCTGAAAGCGGGCGAACTCGTGCACGTCATCGCCGACGCTCATATTTACGACCGTCACGTGCCGATTATCAAGGAAGTCATTGAAAAGCCGCAGTATCCCGCGCCGAAGTTCTGGATAAATCCCGACGTCAAAAACTTTTACGATTTCACCGTCGACGATTTCAGGCTGGAAGGCTACAAATTCAACGACCTTGACAAAAAAATCGAGGTGGCAATCTGATGAAAACGATAGTTGCAGTCGATGAAAAATGGGGCATCGGCAAAAACAACGGGTTGTTGTTTTCAATCCCCGAAGATATGAGGTTTTTCCGCGAAACGACGCTTAATAAAGTCGTCGTGATGGGCAGCAACACGTTGAAAAGTTTCCCGGGCGGCAAACCCCTGAAAAACCGCGTCAATATCGTGCTTTGGCCTGACGCGGACGGGCGCGACGACGTCGTCATCGTGAGAAATCTTGACGAACTTTCAAAAACCCTTTCCGCCTACGACACCGACGACGTGTTCATTATCGGCGGGGCAATGTTTTACAAAACCATGTTGCCTTATTGCGATACGGCGTACATCACGAAGGTCAGGGCGGACGGACAGGCGCAGGTCTTTTTTGAAAACCTTGACGACCTTTCCGGCTGGTCGCTTGAAAAAGAATCGGAACTCATAAACAACGGACAATACGAGTTTTCGTTTTGTACTTATAAAAACAAAAACCCGAAACCGTTTTAACGAAATTTAAAAGGCGCATCGTGAAAACGATGCGTTTTTTTCTCCACGCAAGTACAAAAGTATCTTGCGTAGGTTTTATAATATGGTTCCCTTCCGCATGTCATAAACTGCGCTTTTGAACAAACAATCGCCGTAAACGTCAATTGTTTGTTTTTTGCTTGTTTATTCCTTTTCCCCACGGGTACAAAAGTATCCCGCGGGGTCCCCGATTTTCCGCTCGCAATGACATAAAGTGCGTTGCTCGCAAGACTATAAGGGTGCCGTTATAGGCTCGCAATGACAAAGTACTTCGTACGGAAAGAACCCGCTTCAAAAACGATTAAAGTGTTTATGTGGAATTCAAAACAAACCGAATAAACATTATACAGTATTAAAACTAATTATATTTATCCATACACAACTTAACTCTGGACACCGGACAATTTCTCCTTAAAAAGATGGTCATCTATTTAGCAAGAGTGTCCTTTTGACAGTTTTATAAATAATCCATATTTATATGCTATTTCGTATCCCTTCCGGGAGATGCGTCATATGCTTCGTTTTTGACCAGTCGATTGCCGCAAGCGACAATCGACTGTCTTATGCTTGCATACTCCTTTTCCCCAAAAGTACAAAGTATCTTTTGGGGTCCCCAATTTGCTCCTCAGAATGACAGAGTACTTTGTACGGAACATATTGTTTGCCGAAAAGTAATAGCAAAATCTACATACTTTCTTTACGTTATTCCGTGCAACGCACTATTTGTCATTGCGAGGCATCGCCAACGGCGATGCCGTGGCAATCTCCCGGAAGGGTAACCTTGTTATAAAACCCAAAACTATAAACGCCATTTTATCCGCTTTCACCAACTTCCGCACCTGATCAACACCACTATTTATCAATACATAATTATTAAAATCGAATAAAAGAGAACTAATTAAAATATCAATACAATTCGTTTGTAAACTTCAATCAATTATTATCCTATATACCAAAGTCAACCGCTCTTTATTTCCATATCATATGCACTTGTATTTATATTTATTAAAACACACCTATTATATATGATAGCAAGAGTGTCCTTTTGACAGTTTGATAAAAAACACCATTTCAAGCGCGGTTTTTGACTTACTAATCGCAAAATAAGGATTTTTTGCCCTGTATGCTCAAATTTTGAAATAATTATAGTGGAGGATTAACATAAATGTTAAAACTTAGAAAAAACAAAAAGGGCTTTACGCTCGTTGAACTTATCGTCGTAATCGCAATCATGGCAGTCCTTGCAGGCACGGTTGCCGGTGTTACGGTTTCACAGTTGAACAAACAAACAGACAAAACAAATGAAAATCAAGCGAAAAAAGTTGCCGACCAAATTGCTTCACTAGTAATCGGTAATGATATCACTGTTGCTGATGACGGCAAATTTATGTATGGTACTGCAGAATTAAATGCAACAACATTAAACACAACATTTATTAACAAAGAGTTTCCTGGTTTGATTCAGGCAGAAAGTGGCATCAAAAAAGGTCAATTTTATCTCGCTGTAGATAATAATTCTACTCCAAAACTCATAAAAGTTGTATATAAACCCAAGACAACTGGTGCTGCTGACGTTGTCTATACAGTCGATGCAGAAGGAATAGTTGCAAAAGGAGAATAATTTTAAATATTTATAACAAATTAAGCGAGGCAAACGCCTCGCTTTTTTTTATTAAAAAACTCTGCAAGTTTTTGCAGAGTTTTTGTTTTGGTTTGTTCCCGTTTATTAAATGCTGTAAATAAGGCGGTAAAACTCGGACATGGACGTCGTGCCGTTGCCGATGAGCGTGCGGATGCTGTCTTCCAAAAACGTTGCGCCGTGCTCTTTGGCAAAGTCGCGGATTTCCTCGGTTGTCCTGCCCTCGGATATCATGCGGCGAAGGTCGCTGTCGATTTCGATAATTTCGTAAATTGCGGTACGTCCCTTGTAGCCGGTGTTGCCGCAGCGGGGACAGCCGACAGGCTCATAAATATGAGTGATTGACGGATCTTTCAGAATTGCAGCCTCTTCCGCCTTGATTTCGCGTTTTCTCTTGCATTCCGGGCAAAGTTTTTTGACAAGCCTTTGCGCGACAACGCAGTTCACGGACGACGCGACCATGTATGACGCAACGCCCATGTCGATAAGACGGACGATACTTGACGCGGCGTCGTTGGTGTGCAGCGTGGACAAAACCAAGTGGCCTGTGATAGCGGCGCGGATTGCGATTTCGGCGGTTTCCGTATCACGAATTTCACCGATCATGACGATGTCCGGGTCCTGACGCAGGATTGCGCGAAGTCCGCTTGCGAACGTTAAGCCCGCCTTTGCGTTGGTTTGCACCTGATTGACGCCGAAGATTTGCTTTTCGACAGGGTCTTCGACAGTCGTTATATTGACGTTCGGTTTGTTGAGTTCGCTAAGGACGGCGTACAACGTCGTCGACTTACCTGAACCCGTAGGCCCTGTGACAAGAATGATCCCGTTCGGCGCTTTGATGATGCGGGAGAACTGATTAAACAGTTTGTCGGGCATGCCAAGGTCGGGAAGTGTGATAAGAGCGGCGTCCTCGGTTGCAAGAAGACGCATGTTGACCTTTTCACCGTAAATCGTGGGCAGCGTGTTGACACGAAGGTCGATGTTGATGTCGCCGTTGTTGAAGTCGATACGGCCGTCCTGCGGGATTCGCTTTTCAGCAATGTTGATGCCCGCAAGGATTTTACAACGCGAAACGATACTGTTAAGCGTGGAAATGTCCAAGCGCATACATTCGACAAGCTCGCCGTCGATACGCATGCGGACAAGGATTTGCTCCTCAAACGGCTCAATATGAATATCAGACGCGCGGCGCATGTACGCCTGCGTGATAAGGCTGTTGATAAGTTTGACGACAGGAGTGTTGTCAACGCGGCTTTCGATTTCGGACAACTTTTGCTGGGTCGCCGCCGAAGTCTGCTGGACAACCTTTTGCGTCGCTTCGTCCGACACGAAGAAGTTGCCGGCGTTGGTGTAGTACTTTTCAATCGCGCTTTCGATGATACGCTGCGGCGCAAGGACAAATCCGACGTCCATACGCGTGACCATCTTTACGTCCTCGAACGCGCCGATGTCGTGCGGATCGTGCGTGGCGATGATGATCTGCCCCGCCTTCACGTCAAGCGGCATTATGCAGTGCTTTTTGACGATTTGCTCAGGTATGTTTTTCAGAATTTCGGGACGACGGACGACAAGCTCCGTATTTATATAGGTCGTGTTGAAACGCTCCGCCATTGCTGAGAGCATCTCGTCCTCGGTGATAATGCCGCGCGACAATAATATCGCGCTGATTTTTTCGTTGGGATGTGTTTTTTGCCAACGTTTTGCGTCATCCAGTTGCGCCTGCTTGATAAAGCCTTTCTCCAACAGGATGTCGCCTAAACTTGCTCCTCTTTGCATCTCTTCTCCTTATGATATATAAATATTATATTCCGAATAAGTTTTTTATGCCGTCGATTATGGGCGTGCCCGCAAAAACCGTGACCACCGCACCAAGCGCGATAAACGGACCAAGCGGAAGCTCGTACCCCTTTCTGACCTTTTTCGTCAGCAAAAGTACGCCGCCGATAAGCCCCGCCGACACTATCGCGATAAACGCCGACACAAGCGTCGGGTAAAGCCCCAACACAAGCCCCAGCGCAAAATAAAGTTTTATGTCGCCGCCGCCGATGCCGCCCGTCACGAGCGCGATTACGTAAAGCGGCACGCTGATAACCACCGCGCCCACAAGACGGTGCCACCACACAACGTCCTTCGCCGTGAAAAACAGCGGGATCGACAAAATTATGATGAACACGACGATGCCGTTCGGGATCTCTTTCGTGTCGATATCTATGAACGTCATCACGATGAGCGCCGAAAACAGCGCGTCGTATATGAACGCGTTGGCGTTAAGCCCGATAAAATATGCCGACAACGTCCATAGTACGGCGTTGAGCGACTCCACAATCGGGTACCTTGCGGAGATTTTTTCCTTGCAATTCCTGCACTTTCCGCCAAGAAAAATCCAGCTGAAAACCGGCACCATATCGTACCATTTCAGCGGCTGCCCGCACTTCGGACAATAACTGTGTTTTTCGGTGAAAAACGTGCCTTTGGGAATGCGGTAAATGCAAACGTTCAGAAAACTGCCGACCGCAAGCCCGAAAAATGCGGAAAATATCGTGAATAACAGATGGCCAAGTTCCATTTTATCAACCGCCTGTCACGGTTCGGAAATAAAAATTCTTGAACCCTTTGTCGTTGTTATTGTACGGCTTGTAGTTAGCGTCCAGCAGCATGTTTTTGTATTGACCGGCGGCTGCGTCGCCCGTGATTGCCCCGATATTGCCCTGCTCGAAACTGAAAATGCCTTTGAAACGTTTAGTTTCCGTCGATTGGCTGTAATCCGCCTCGATAAAGTCGATTTCAAGCCCCGGGGAGTCGAATTTTTTTTGCCCTTTGGCGTTAAAGACGTCGCAGAACACCTTGACGGACGTAATCTCATTAAAGGTGTTGACAATCGCACGGAAGTAAACCTTAATCGTGAAACTGCCGTAAAACGCGCGCTTTTCGGCTTCAGTTGACGTGAAGTATTCCTGCGTGGTGTTGCCGCTGTCCGTCGAATACACAAGCCTGCCGTCTTCGGACGACGAGAACATCTTGTACTCGCCCGTCGGCGCGTTTTTCATTGTATAAGTGGTCTGATTATCGTCAATCCCGATTATGTTGGTATCTCTCGGGAGCGCGCCGTCCTGCAAATATACCTCAACCGACGACCTTGCCGCCCGCTTGATCTCGTTCTGGACGATTGTACCAAGGTCTTTTGCGGCAGCGTTTTCTTTCTGGCGCATATAAGCCGTCGTGCCTGCCGTGACAAGCCCGCCGATAACCGTTGCGAGAATACCCATAATGGCGACGACCGCGATTGCTTCGACCAAGGTGAAGCCTTTTTTATTTTTTAAGGTTTTTGCGAGTTTTCTCATGTCAGTTCTTATAGTTATTCTTTACCCATTCAAGCGGAAGAATATGATCTTTGACTTGTTCCGGATCGTTCAGGTCGTAATCGATATCGCCGTCATAAACAAAAAGTATACGTTTTGTGCCCTTGTCCGACGTCACTTGATATCTTGTGATACTGTGGATATATGGCACTTTGGGGGCGCCTACTTTTTCGACCGCAACCGCAAACGGTACCGCGCCGTAATCGGTGTCGTAATTAAGCACCACTGAGTACTGCGGCACGTTGCCTTTTGACGTGCTGATGTACGACACCTGCAAAACGCGGCTCGGATAAATGATATATCCCTTTACCTCGTCGTCTTCCTTGTACTTGAACGTGTTCAAAAGAGCCTGCTCCTGCGCCTGCGACCTTTTGGCTTCTTCCTTTTTCGCCTTGGACATATAGCGCGTCGCCGTGTTGAACATGGTGAACGCCAGCGTGCCGACGATCGCAAACAACGCGATTGCAACGATACATTCGGCAAAGGTAAAACCTTTTTTATTCAGTTTTAAGCGTTTCAAAACCTTTCTCATCTTAGCCGTAATAGTAATCGCCCGCAACCCATTTCGTGTCGTGCGACACCGTGTCGGGGTTAATCAAACCGTCCATAACCAAGCCTGAACTATTATTGTTCTTGCTGCCGATTTTTGCCGCGTCGTAGCTTGAAAAAATCAGTTGTCCGCGGCTACTTCCGCCGATATAAATATCTTTTGCGACAATAGACGCCTCGTTATTGCCCGAGTTTCCGATCGGGATTGAGTTGAAAAGACCCGACGATTCGTTGGAATACATGCCGTTGGGGATATAAACCATCGCGTTGACCGAGCCGCCACGTCCGAACTTGACGTAGTTTCTGCCCATACCAATTATGAACATATTGCCGACTTTTGCCGGATCGCCGTCAGGCAATGCTTGCATCTGTGATATGTCAAACAAGTTGCTGACATTCCATGCCGAGTAAGCATTCCCGTGTCCCTTGAATCTTGCAACGTATTTTTGATACGTGTTCGACTTGAAATGCGTGCCGACTTTTTCGTCCGTCTTGTCCTCGGAAAGTATCGTATTGCTTATTTCCAGGCTGTACGCATTTGCGGCAAAGGAAGTGTCGTCCACAAGCATAAGGTATGCATTGTTTTTGCCCGTCACCTGGAACGAACATTTTTGGAACAAGAACCTTGTTTGTTCTTTCTTGTCCTTTGATTTATCAAGCGCCTTGCAATGGAAGAAGATATAGACATCTTTTTCCGACGTGTCGATAAGGAAGTTCATACGAACCCTCTTGTCAACGCCATCCGTGGACGCCCCGAACACGATTTGCGTATTGCTTTCTTCAAAATTGAAGTACGTATTTTGCTTTATCGTATATTGCACTTCCGAGCGTTGCGCTATGACGCTAAATCCACTCAAAGTTTTATCTTTCAGCCCGGTAAACGTCTGATTGTATTTTTCGTCGATTGCAAACGTGTTGTCCGCGCGAAGATGTGGGCTGTTCGCGTTATCTTTGTTGTAGAAATCCATCAACCTTAACGTTAAGCCGGTACCGTCTTCAATATCATTTGAACTCTCCATGTAATAATATCTTCTGATATTAAAACGCGAGTCTTCATTGTTGGGCAATGAATCTGTTATAAACCAAGATTCGGGCATGGGGTTGTTCGGCATTGACGATTGCAAAAGCCTGATATACATCTTTGTCAAAGTGCCTTTTGAGCATTTATAATCTTTGACAGGTTTCCCACTTGTAATGCCCAGAAGATATCTATCATACTCGTTGATTGAGCCATAAATATCGAAGGTATTGTACTCTTCGATATCGCCCTTTTCTTTCAAATCTGCCAGGATTTTCTTGACATTCTCTTTGGCTTGTTCCTGATTGGCGTTCGCTTCCACGACGGTTGCAAATTTCGACGACTTGATTTCTTCAAAAATCGCCTTTACGGTCGCGGTGTTGTCAACCAAGGAATATCTATTATCCACGGCAAGATACATGCCGTATAAGCCTTCGTTGAACGCCTTTGTAGTGCCTTTCATTGCGTCAAACTGATTTGACGTACTGCCTACGCCAAACGTTTTTAACTTGCCGCCTATGATTGCCGAGCCGACAAGTCCGTTTGCCGCCGCGCCCAACAAGGCGTTGAGGTCGATGCCGTCAAAGTCGTTCGCGCCGTTGCTGAACATTGTGATAAGGTAATCGGTATTAAGGAACGCACTTGTCAGAATATCGTTTCCGTTCAGCACGTAAGACAGTTTGTCATATCCCGCAAGTTCACTTCCACCGGTAATATCCTTAAACGGTTTCAGTCCGAAATAATAATAAACGGTATGCGATTTTTCAGCAGAATCATAATATTTCCATTCATGGTCGCAATCTTTCAATTTATCAGAAACACTGCTTTGTCTTTTATGAGTAATTTTGAATTCTTTCTTATTTTTAGGGAAACTCGCGCCGGCGGCACTCGGGTTATTTGTATAACTTTCAAGCCAACCTTCTTCAACATAGTCGTCATAGACGCTCTTTTCAAACTCTTTTCCGCTTTGATAATCTAAAAATACGGCGTCATCTAAATTGACGGTGTTGATCTTTCCGTCAACGCTTGCTCTGATAAGATCAACTGCCGCTTTTTCATTATCCCACAAGTCCTTATAGTCGACTTCTTCGCCGTTTCTAGCATTTATGATTTTTCCCGCTAAATTTTTATTGCCATTATAACTACCGTCATAGTCGTTAATATCCTCTAAGCAGTACACTAAATCACACACATATCGCCAGCCGCTATTGGAATATTCCGGATTAGACCAGTTTTCATAGAATGAATAATGTTTATCCTTGTTCTTTTTCGCGTCCTTATTATACCAATACTCTTCGTGCGCAACAACATAGGGCTCATTTGTCCACTTTGCGGTTTCGGTCAACTCCATATGAGCACGCAAAACGATGACTTTTCTGGTGTGAGTGATATCTACACCGGTATTCCATAACCCAACCCACCATTCGGAATATTTGTGTGAGTTATTATCTTGATTTTGCATGTCAAAATAAAGCTTTGTTTCAGCTTTGAAATTATTTTCGTTTCCTTCTATGCCGAAATACTCTTTCAAAATCTCTTCGTCAGTCAACTGTGCATTGTTTTTTTGCAGAACGTTTTTCAAAAAGTCCATAATCGAGGCTTTTTTAAGTTCATTTTTCACAAAGTCGCTGCCGAAATAATTGTTTTTCACATTGACCGCCGCCGAATTTACAAAGTGTACCTTCTCTTTTACATCTCCAAGGTCACTGGAAAGCACGCTGATTGTGCCGTCGCAAAATACGTTGTTGACGGTAATTTCGCAGTATCTGACGGAAAGTGCGGCGGTGTACGATATGCCGCCCACAACCGTGCGGGTTGTCACGGGTTTGCCGTCTTTGTCTTTTTCGTCAACGTTTTCGACAACGCGGTATTTGTCATCGGACGCGTACTTTTCAAGCGTGCACGGGTCAACGCCATTGCTGTTTTTGTGTTCAATGTCACCGCACGACGTGCCTTTTCTTATCGGCGAGTTCTGGATATAAAGGTTGGAAGTCTCGCTGAATTTGGGCTTGCGGAAATCATACCACTTTGTCTCGTTTTTCTCTTTAATATCGGCACCGTTCAGGCCGTTTCCGTTGCCAAACTGCGTATAATTGCCACCGGTAAGATAATAATACCCGTCTTTTCCGAGTTCTTCAAACTTCTCTTTAAGGCGTTCTATCGTTTTGCCTTCGGTTTTAAGTTTCTTATACGCTTCCTTATATGCTTCGATAAACGACTTCATCGCATTTGGATTTTCGCTTAACGTGCCATTGTTATAATTAAACCTGTTAAGAGCGGTGTCAATCGTTACGGGGTTGATAACGATAGAATCGCCCCATTCTTTGTCTTCACCAAGTATTTCTTCCCATTTGTCTTTGATTTGTTTTAAAAACGCGCCGCTGTCCTTTAAGACAAAGTCGTCGCTTGCAACAACCTTCCCGCCTATGTATTTTTTTGTGTCTGAAAGGTCTGATGCTATGCCAAGCCATTGTTCGTCCTTATAGTTTATATAAGACTTTTGTGTTTCGGGCGCGATAATCATGCGTCCCTGACAAAATACGTCGCCCTCAATCTTTGTGTGGACAGGAATTGTGCCGTCGCCTGTGCCGTTAAGGTTGTAGGCATAACTGTAATACGGGAACCTTGGGTTAACAAGGTCGATACCAAGATGTTCGCTTAACCACTTGTTGATTTTATCAAGGGCGGAAGGATCGGGTTTTTCGTCCTGATCTTCATGACCTGCGTCGGTGGAACCGGTATTGAAAACACCTGCGTCAAACGAGAAAACGTTGCCGACGTTGACGGTGTCAAAGATAATGTCGCCGCTGCAATAAATATTGCCGCCCTGCGGATATTGCATGATGGGGGTGCCGTCCCCTTCTGGCTCACTTTCCCCTTCCTTATACTCATACATCGACGCGCCGAGATATTGCGCGTTATTGACGCCGCCCTGGTTATATTCCGCATCGATATTCTGCCAGATTCCGTTTTTGTCTTTTACCCTGAGCGTAATCGTGACTTGTTCCCACGTATAACTGCCGGTGGTATTGTTTTCACCGTAGTTTTTCGTCCAGAAAGTATATTCGTTTGCGTCGCCCGCAAGATCCATCAGTGTGAAGTGCGAAAGCTTGTCATACGTTTGAATAGGTCTGTACGTGCCGTCACTCAACTTTTCGTACATTGCCTCGCCAAGTTTTGTCGTACTCGAATTTTTATATCCGGCATTATTGTTTGGCGGAACCGCAATGCTTCCAAATTCACCATAAGCGTAGGTGTAATAATAAAGGTATTTCTTTGCGTAGTATTTTTTCGTCAGCGCGGGAAGATTTACGCCAAGCGCAAGCCCCCTGATTGTAAGGTTGCCGTCAACGTACACGTTGCCCTGCACCCTCAGCATATTGTCGGGCGCGCCGATGATAAGGTCGCCGTTGGCATAAACACTGCCTGTCACGCCTTCCAGAACAACGGGGTTGAATATACGCGTCTTCATCACGCGTTCACCGTTTTCAGTATCAAAACAGTTGATTGATACGTCGCCTTCGATACGCTTATAAATCTGATACGGCGACGTAACCGACGAGCCCATATTGTTGCTGACAACAAACGAGTTGCCAAACGTGTCCTGAATCGTGGTCGAGTTCCCGTCAGGTACAGAGTCCGCCTCAAAACTTACCGTGCTTTCCTGCGAGCCTTTGACGCCTTTTATGTCGACAAGAACTTTGTCGATTTTGCTTGCGCTGCTGTTCGGCGATTTCGACAACGTGACGTAAACTTTCACGCCGTTGACTATCGTATAATTCACCGCTTGGTTATCAAAATCGGTATCGTTGTAAAACTGAACCTCGGCAGAGCCGTTTTCTTTGATTTTGGTAAAGTAGGTTTCGATAATCGTGTTGAGTTGCGTCGAGCCTTTCAACGTGTCCGAAACCGTGAGTGCGGCGTTGTACGCGCGTTCCTGCTGGGTGTCCGCAATACTGTTCGAGAAGGAGGAAAGCGTCACAAAGAGCATAGAAGTGCCTACGACGATAATAATCGCCATAGTCATAAGTACCATAAGCATCGCGCTGCCGCGTTTTTTATTGTACCGCTTGTTAAACCTTTCTATATTTTTTAATAACGTCAGCATAATTGACCTCCTTCCGTCAATCGTACTTTTTTATTTTCCCGTCTTATCTTTGTGACTGCGCTTTCGCGCGTTTTCGTAAGTTGTAGTTATATTATAATATAATATCCTTTATTTTAAGGTGCCGCTTCCGCACAAGTAATGTCGTGCTATTCGTTCAGAATGTACGTGATCGTCATCGAGAACGTGCCCGAAACGTCGTTTCCGTCCGGCGTCATCGAAAGATACGTCAGATTGTACGACTTCACGCGCGCGATCGCGTCGGTCACCTTGTAAAGCGTCTGCATGTCCGTCTTGTATGCGCTCGATATGGTGTAAACCTTTTTGGTGGACGTCGTGACGGGCCTGCCAAGGCTTATCTCAACGTTGAAACCAAGGTCGCCAAAGAACTTGTACAGCGTTTCCGCAATCGCCACAGAGTCCTGATGTCCGGGCATATTGCTGGGTATAAGTTCTTCATTAAGGTTGTTGCTCGGACTGGTAAGTTGTTTCAACGCCGCCTCGTTTTGTCTGATTTCTTCAACGAGCTTGTTGTACCTTGCCGGGCTCACCGCGTCGATTTGCTTTTTGACCTTCGCGATGTCGCCTTCGACCGTCTGCAACTCTTCCTGAGCGGTTTTTTTGTCGTTGTTTTTCGGCATGATGCCAAGAGTGTACGTGCCGCCTACAAGCAGGAACAGGATAAGCACGAAAATCAATATTTTTTCTTTTCTGTTAATCGTCATTTTCCCGTCCTCCTTATTTGTCGCTGCCGCCGAAAAGTTTATCGTTCACGACGTCGAAACTTACCGAAAAATCGGTGGCGGTGTCCATCGACGGCTCAACGCTCTGAATATAGCCGCTGCCGTTTTCCTTAATCGCCGAAACGTAGTTTCGCATCGACTGGGAACCCTTGCCCGTAAGTTTTAACGTGATCCTTCCGTTGGTGAAAGTGAACTGCGTCACCTTGCACTCCGTCTTGTTCGCGCTTGTGAAGATTATGTCGAAAATCGTGCCGGTAAGGTTTATCGCGGCGTCGGCTTCTTTCGACGTTGCCTGCGCGCCCGCAAGTGCGTTTGCAACGCGCGTCGCGACTTCCGTCAACGACTCGTATTGGTAAATCGTGTTGCCGTATTTGTCGGTGCCTTTCGTCACGGGGTTGCCGTTTTTGTCAAGCACCACCGTGAAGTTTTTGAACTTATCTTCGTTCTTGGCAAGCGTGTTTTTCTGGTTGGTGAGTTCCGTCTTGGCAGATTCAAGGTCGGACACGGCAGTGTTGTACTGCGAACGCGCCACAAGATACCACCCGACCATCGCGCATGCCACCACGACGACCGTAACGACAAGAATAAACTCAAACGAGGTGCTTTGCCCCGATTTTCCAATCGCCTTTTGCGCGGCGATAAAATCTATGTTTCTCTTTCTCTTTGCCATAATCCACCTCGTTATTTGAGCATTGTGCCGATAAGCGGTGAAAGCGCGTTGAAATCAAGCTGCTCGACGCCCGATACGCTTTCGGGTACGGGAAGCATCTTGACGTTAAGCCCCATGAAACCGTAAAGGTCGCTTTCGACCGACTGGAACCTGTCAAGGTCGCCCGTGATAAACACGTCGTCGAATTTGTAATCGGTATATTTCGAGCGGAAGAACTGAATCGCCTCGCTCACGATGCCGGAAAAGTCGTTGATGAAAAACGCCATTTCGTTCGCATAGTTTTCGTTGGGCATCGAATAAATGGGTTTCGACAGCGAGAAGACGTGCTTGTAATCCGCGAAAAGATACGACGTAATCGTCGTCATGCGATAGTCGACAAGCACAAAATATTGCGGCAGGTCTTCTTTCATAAAATCGACGAGTTTCGACAGCGCGCTTTGCGAAATATCGATTGCCGTGAGTTTCATGCCGACTTCGCGGCAGCACTTTTTCAGGTTTTCGATGACAAGGTTGTCTATGTACGTGATCATAAGACGCGCCTTTTTCGCTTTCTTTTTCTTTTCGCTCTTCTCTTCCTGTTCTTCCTCGCCCTCTTCGGGGGAGTTCAGCGCGGCTTCCTGCATCTCTTCGTCGGGATCTTCGATATTTCTGTCAATCTCGACAAAGTCGACGGTGTGACTTTCCGCAAGTTTTTTATCCGTGAAAAGTTCCGCCGAAATTATCGGATACAGAATCGACGGCTTTGCGTAAGGCAAAATCATCTCGCGGAACGGTATCTTGTTGTTTTCAAGGACGAATTTCGCCGCTTTCGACTTGATATCGTTTTTGCGGATCATATCGAGCATCGCTTCGGTAAGTTGAAGGTCGATATTGGTTGCGCTCGGGTCGTTCAGAAATTCACTGGGGAAATCCATATCGTAAAATTCTTTCACGGTAATTCTCTTTCCGCCCGCCGTCGCAAACATCGCTTTGAGTTTGTCGTTGTTCAAGTAGTAGTAAATCATAATTTTGCTCCAAATCTACCCTTTATTCGGTATCCGTGCCTATCGAGTCGTACATCGAGAACATAGGCATAAGTATTGCGATAAGTATTACGCCGATGACAACCGCCATTACAACCATAAGGGCGGGGTTTATCATTGCGGTAAGACTCTTGATTGCAGTGTCCGCTTCGTCTTCGAAATAAGCGGCGGTCTGCCCGAGAACCTCGTCCAGAGAACCGGATTCTTCACCGACGAATATCATTGTCGTAAGCAGCGGGTCGAACGCGTCGACCGTCTGCAACGCGGCGGATATCGACTCGCCCCTGCGGATTGCTTCGACAGCGTCGTCGATCTGCCTTGATACGTAAGTGTTGTCCATCATCTCCGACACCATCGTCAGCGCGTCGAGAAGATGTACGCCCGAACTCGTCAGCGTGCAAAGCGAGCTTGCAAAACGCGACGTATAAATCATTTTTTGCAATTTTCCGATGCCCGGCATTTTGACTTTCATTTTGGAAACGAAAAGGTCAACCGCCTCGATTCGCTTAACGATCGGGATGAAAATAATAAGCGAGGCGACGATGCCGATAATCAGTATGTAGTCCTTCATGATGAAGTCCTTGATTTTCAGCAGGATTTTCGTGACCAGTGGCAACTTATCTTCGGACACCATCGAAATCATCTTCGGCATAATCCAGATAAGCAAAACCACAACGACAACAAGACAAATCGCCAGAACGATTTTCGGATATGACGTTGCCGATTTGATTTGCCCTTTTCTCTTTTTTTCCTTTTCGTAATAGTCCGCCATTCGGATAAGAGTCTCTTCCAGTTTACCGCTCATTTCGCCCGCCTTGACCATGCTCACGAGAAGGTTGGGGAATACGCCCGGAAGCGCACCCATCGACTCCGCAAGAGAGTTACCTTTCTGAACCTCTTCAAACAATGCGGCAAGCACGTTTTTGAGTTTCGGTTTCTCGGTGCGTTCGTAAAGCATTTCCAGCGACTTAATAAGAGGCAAGCCGGCGTTCAGCATCGACGCGAGCTGTCGGCAAAACTGCAACACCAGCGCGGTGTCGAGTTTTGAAAGTTTGCTTGCGTCGCCCTTTCCCGTGGCATGGACGTAATAGCATTTCAGACCGCGCGACGAAATGACCTGATTGAAGTCGTCTTCGCTCGTGGCGGTGATCGTGCCGCTTACGCGTTTTCCTTCCGGCGAAAGTGCCTTGTAAGAATACTTGTACATATTACCTCGCAATTATTTTGTCAAAACAAAAAATATTCTTTTGCTAATTTATTATAACATAGGACTTGTTAAAATTCAAGATTAAAAAAAATTTCGGCGCAAAATATTGCAAAAACATAAAAAAATCAGGCGGAATTACGGCGGTTTAAGGTATTTTTCAAATTTTTCGGAAAATTATTTTGATTTTTTTGGCACGAGTTTTCAACACTTTCGTACGAAATTATACAGTCGTACAATAAAATTCCGCCGTGCGTTTGCTTTCCGAATTTTTCAAAAAATCGACGTTTTTTCGTAAAAATTCGCCAAAAATACGCAATTTTTTACACGCAAAATAATATACTTTATCGTTCAATTTTGCATTATAAAATCGCTTTTATGTCAGTCAAAAAAAATTCCGCCGTGCAAATTCATAATTTTTTCCGACGCGACCGAAAAAGCATTGACAATATTTTTTTCCTTTATTATAATTTATGGTACAACATATAGTTTTTTGTTCAAAATTTTAAGGAGATATACTATGGCAACAAAAAAGAATGTCAATGTCGACGACGCTTTGGAAACGGCCGAAAACGTGACGGAAACCGTTACCGATAACGTGACGGAAAATGCGGAAAACGTTACCGAAAACGTGGCAAACAGCACGACGGAAAATGCTGAAATCGCCGCGGACGAAACGCCTTCCGTAAGTCCCGAAACCGTTGACGAAACCGAAAAAGCAAAGCAGCCTCTGA
>ENA-ORPD01000324-ORPD01000324.1-human-gut-metagenome-genome-assembly--contig:-NODE-324-length-49383-cov-6.832935_pt1 | contig 49383 bp, 50 predicted proteins | sample MGYA00242143_ERZ509076 | MGnify/ENA primary metagenome ERZ509076 (study PRJEB26280, sample SAMEA2338706) | human gut metagenome | biome: human gut; feature: human-associated habitat; material: faeces... | reverse complement strand
TGCTCGTCCATGCGGCGGGTGGGCAGGCCCATGGCCAGACGAACGCGCTCCTCGACGATGGCGCGCTCAAGGAAGATGTCCTTGCGGAGCTTGCCTTCCTCACCGGGGATGATGGTGTAAGGGATCTTGCGCATCAGGTGGTTGGCCTGCTCGCCCTTGACGTTGGCGTAGGCCATCCGTGCCACCTCGGTAAAGACCTGACGGCGGATCTGGATGACCGTCGTGTTGATTCCTCTGAAACTCATTCCAATCTCTCCTTGTTTTGAAACAACAGAACAAAAAACCGCTCCGACGCGGCTTTTCTTCGGGGCATTTGGTACTGGGCTGCTGCAAACAGCCGGATGCCCCGAATAATCCACTTTTATTGTAGCATAAACCCTTCGGGAAGAAAAGGGAAAAACTTAAAATTTGTTATGAAATTCACAACTGATACATCTTGCACAAATGAGAACAAATGGATTTGTGCGAAACGGCAAAGAAACGGCTAAGATTTACACCATCTCGGCCCGGACGCGCTGCCCAGCCGGACATGGACGATCTCGCCGCTCTTATGGCCCGGGGCCGAGACCACGACGGGAACATACAGCCGGGTGTAGCCGGTGAAGAGGGTGCCGGAGAGGGGAGTCTCCAGCAGAACGTCGTCTTCGCTGCCCTCGCAGCCGGCCAGCACCTCGCGGCGGATGTCCTCGGCGATGGCGTTCATCTCCCGGCTGCGGGCCTGTTTTTCGCGCTCATGGACCTGGTCGGGGAAGTCGTAGGCGGGGGTGCCGCTGCGGCGGCTCCTGCGGCGGCGGCTCCCACCGCAAAGCCGGCAAGCTGTTTTTTCTGCTCCGATTTGCTTTTCGCCACCCGCGTGGTCTTTTTGTCGTTTTTCTTTTCAGCCATAAGTTTCTCCTTGTCTTACTTTGCGCCGAGCATAAGCTTTATTACCGGCATCTGCTCCAACGCCGCGCGATAGCCTTCCTCTATCATTTCGTCAACGCCCTCCAATTTTGTGGATTTGAACCTTTTAAGGTCAGGCTCTATCATGACGTCCGTATTCATAATCCCCTTGTAGGCGGTGCTTTTCATAGCTATGTTGAACGTAGCCCAAAATACGCTGAGCAAACGGCGCGACGAAGTGCCCTCTCCTCTTGTCGGGTTGAGGTCGACAGCCACCACGTAATCTGCTCCCATACCGCGCGCGATGTCGGAGGGTATCGTGTTGAGCAAGCCGCCGTCCACGTAATGCTCGCCCTCTATGTCAACTCCCGAAAAAATGACGGGAACCGAACAGCTCGCACTGATTGCCTTGGCAAGATTGCCGCGCGTAAAAATCCTTTCCTCGCCCGTCGCCAAATTGACGGCGTTGCAGGCGAAGGGTGTTTTCAGCTCGTTGAAATTTTTGCCGCCGAGCAGCCTGTAAGCCAATCTTTCTATGTTGCGGGATTCGGACGGAAAAAAAACGGAGCGGCTGTTTCTTATTTCCTTTTCTTTTACCGACCGGCAAAACTCCGCCATTTCCTCCCATGAAATTCCCGCGCAGTAAGCCGCGCCCACAAGACTGCCCACGCTCGTGCCCGCCACAAAATCGAAGTCAAGCCCCGTTTCCTCGAAGGCTCTGATTACGCCGACGTGAGCTATGCCTTTGGCGCCGCCTCCGCTTAAAGCAAGCCCGACCTTGTATCTGTGTCTGAGCTTTGGCGCCGTCTTTTCGGGAAGCTCCTCTTTTTTTCTGCCCCAAAACCTCATAGCTTTTCTCCTGAATTTTAATTATACACCAACGCGGCGCGAAAATCAATCAAGCTCGGCTTTTTGTCCGCAAAAAGTTGAACTGCACCGATTTTTCTGATATTATTGAACCATGGAACTGCAAACGCTGCTTGCGCCTTTCAGACGCGCCGTAAATCAATTTTCCTTAATCGACGACGGGGACAAAATCGCCGTCGGAGTTTCGGGCGGCAAGGACAGTCTTGTGCTGCTCGCGCTGCTCAACGCTTACCGAAGATTTTCGCCGCAGCGGTTTGAACTTGCCGCAGTCACCGTAGACATGGGCTTTGAAGCGGACGCATACGCGCCCGTGCGCAAATTTTGCGAGCAGCTTGACGTGGACTACACTGTCGAAAAAACCGACATTGCGCAGATTCTTTTTGAAATCCGCAAGGAATCAAATCCTTGCAGCCTGTGCTCCAAAATGAGACGGGGCGCGCTCAACGGCGTTCTTAAACAAAAGGGATTCGGCAAGCTTGCGTTGGGACATCATGCCGACGACGTTGTGGAAACCTTTTTGCTTTCCATGTGCTTTGAGGGCAGGCTCAATACCTTTGCGCCCAAGTCGTTTATGAGCCGCACGGGAATTGCGGTAATCAGACCTATGGTTTTTATCGACGAAAGAGATATTGCCGCTTACGCCAAAAATCTGCCCGTCGTTCACAATCCCTGTCCCGCCGACAAGCATACACAAAGAGAATATATGAAAACGCTTTTGAAAAAGATTCAGGAGGACATACCCTTTGCAAAAGACAGAATCACCGCCGCAGTCATGCATCCCGAAAGGTACAACCTGTGGGACAAGGCGGAAGAAAAATTTATTGCCGACAAAAGCAACGGGGAGCCCGACTGACGGACTCCCCCCTTTTTCATTGCGCGTTTTCCGATTTGTATTTTTCCTTGGTAGCCGTTCCGCCCCTGATGTGCCGCTCGTTGAGATTGACGTCAAGCACGGCTTTCACCTTTTTGCGCAAGTCGGCGTCGATTTTGTCCAATCGCTCCGTAAGGTCCTTGTGAACCGTCGATTTGGACACATCGAATTTCAAAGCGCAGGCGCGTACCGTCGCTTTGTTTGCAATTACGTATGCCGCCGACTGCAAAACCCTTTCCACAATATAATCTTTCATAACCTTTCCCGTCCTCGGTATTAAAAGTTTATTGCTTTTCTCCCGCGGAAATGACAAATTATTTCTTTTTTTGCGTATCAAGACAAACATAAAGGTGCATAATTTTTTTCGGAGGTTTAAACCATGAAATTAAAGGAATCCACAACTTTCGTAAATCTTGCGCGCGCGTTTGCGGGAGAGTGTCAGGACGGAGCAAGATATCAGTTTCTCAAAGACAAAGCGGAACGGGAAGGACTTGCCTACGTCGGTCAGATATGCACCGAGCACGCGACAAACGAAATGAAGCACGCCAAAGTTTTTTACGACTTTATTACCGACAACGGCACGGAGAGAGTGCCCAACATAGAGTTCACCGCCGGATACCCCTTCAAAGCGGGAACGCTCAATGAGGAAATAAAATCCGTAGCGCAGGACGAACTCAATCAGGCAACCACAATTTATCCCGATTTCGCGCAGGTGGCAAAGGATGAAGGCTTTCACGACGTCGCGCAGGCTTTCGAGCTGATTGCAGAGGTGGAGCGCTCACACTATCTCGTACTCGAACAGATTTACGCCAAGCTCGAAAAGGACAAGCTGTACAACAGCGAAAAAGCAATTCAATGGAAATGCACGGAGTGCGGTCACGAGGATACGCGCAGAGCCGCCTGGACGGAATGTCCGCTGTGCCACAGCGCGCAGGGAGAAGTAAAAATTCCTCTCGAATTTTAAAACTTAAAAACGCGGTCGGGGCAACAACCCTTTTGAACGCGTTTTTTTTATGCCTTTTAAGCGCGCAGAGTTAAAATTTTTTTAAATCGGGGTTTACAATTGACTTTTTTTCGAGATTGTAATAAAATTTCTTTTGAGGTTTTTTTATGGACAGCAAGGTAACAATGGACAAGCTGGTCAATCTCTGCAAGGGCAGAGGCTTTGTATATGCCGGCAGCGAAATTTACGGAGGACTTGCAAACGCATGGGACTACGGTCCGCTTGGAGTCGAACTTAAAAACAACATCAAAAGAGCATGGTGGCTTAAATTCGTGCAGGAGCCGCCCACAAACGTGGGGCTTGACTCCGCCATTCTCATGAATCCCGCAACCTGGAGGGCGAGCGGACATCTCGGCGGCAAATTCGACGACCCTCTGATGGACTGCAAAAGCTGCAAAAGCCGTCACCGCGCGGATAACCTTATCGAAAACTACGCCGCGAAAAAAAAGCTTTCAATAAACATCGCAGGCTGGTCAAACGATCAGATGGAAAGCTTTATCGAGGAACACGAAATTGCCTGCCCCGTGTGCGGCAGCCGTGATTTCACAAAAATAAGGCAGTTCAACCTGATGTTCAAAACCTTTCAGGGAGTAACCGAGGACAGCGCCAACACGCTGTACCTCAGACCGGAAACGGCTCAGGGTATTTTCGTCAACTTCAAAAACATCTGCCGCACCACCCGCAAAAGAATACCTTTCGGCGTGGGACAGATAGGCAAAAGCTTCCGCAACGAAATCACTCCCGGAAACTTTATCTTCCGCATAAGGGAATTCGAGCAGATGGAGCTTGAATTTTTCTGCAAGCCGGGCACAGACCTCGAATGGTTTGAATACTGGAAAAACCGCTGCCGCGATTGGCTCAAATCGTTGGGGATTTCCGACGACAGGCTGAGAATGCGCGAGCACAAAAAAGAAGAGCTTTCCCACTACTCCAAGGCAACCACCGACTTTGAATTTTTGTTTCCTTTCGGGTGGGGCGAGCTGTGGGGCATAGCCGACAGAACGGATTTCGACCTCATGTGTCATCAGAACGCAAGCGGCGAAAGCATGGAATACACCGACCCCGTGAGCAACGAAAAATACGTGCCCTATTGCATAGAGCCTTCTTTGGGCGCCGACCGTGTAGTGCTCGCCTTTTTGTCCAACGCATACGACGAGGAAACGCTTGAAAACAACGAAACGCGCGTCGTGCTAAGACTCCACCCCGCGCTTGCCCCCTTCAAGGCGGCTGTGCTGCCGTTGCAAAAAAAGCTGGGAGAAAACGCAGCGCAAATCTGCGACAGGCTGGCAAAAAGCTTTAACGTGGACTATGACGAGACGGGAAGCATCGGCAAACGGTACCGCAGACAGGACGAAATAGGCACGCCTTTTTGCATAACGGTGGATTTTCAGACCTTGGAGGACGACACCGTGACGGTAAGAATGCGCGACAGCATGGAGCAAATCCGAATCAAGACGGAAGAGCTGGAAGGCTATATTTCTCAGGCATTGAAATTTTAAAAAATAAAAACAAGGAGCATATAAATGTTAAGCAACGAAAAACAAAAACAATTCGCACGTCTGGCAGTCGAAATAGGCGTAAACCTGCAAAAGGGTCAGATTCTCATCATCAACTCCCCCATAGAATGCGGCGAGTTCGCCCGCATAATTGCCGAAACCGCTTTTGAAGCCGGAGCCAAAGACGTTTTCGTCTATTGGAAGGACGAAAAGCTTTCCAAAATCAGATACCAACACGCCGATACGGAAACGCTTGTGGACATTCCCGAATGGATGGTCGCGCAAAAACTTTACGGCGTGACGCAAAAAGCCGCGCATATTTCCATAACCTCGGACGACCCCGATATTTTCGAAGGAATCGACGCGGGAAAAATCAAGGCTTATTCCACGGCGTCGAGCAAGAAATTCATAGAATTCAGAAAAGCCACCATGTCAAACGCGGTCCGTTGGTGTATCGTACCCGTACCGTCGGTAAACTGGGCGAAAAAGATTTTCCCGAATTGCTCCGACGAGCAGGCTGTGGACAAGCTTTGGGACGCAATAGCGGTGACAATGCGCCTCAACGAAAAAGACCCCGTCAAAGCATGGAAGGAACACAACGAAAAACTCGAACACAGAGCAAAATTCCTCAACGAGCACAACTTCGAGTACATACGCATGACAAACTCCAAAGGCACCGACCTAAAAGTCGGTCTTGCCGAGGGACACATCTGGACGGGCGCAGGCGAAAAAGCGCTGGACGGAATAAACTTCACCGCAAATATGCCCACCGAAGAGGTTTTCACCGCTCCACACAAGTACAAGGTAAACGGTATCGTGAAAAGCGCGCTTCCCCTTGTTGAAAACGGAACGGTCATCGACGATTTCTTCATCGAATTCAAGGACGGTCGCGTTTGCAACTTCGGCGCGGCAAAGGGCTACGAAACGCTTAAAAATCTCGTGGAAACGGACGAGGGCAGCCATTATCTCGGAGAAATCGCGTTAATCGGCAAACACTCCCCCATTTCCGAATTGGGCATTCTTTTCTACAACACCCTTTTCGACGAAAACGCCAGCTGCCACCTTGCTCTCGGAAAGGGCTATCCCTCAACCGTCAAAAACGGCGACAAGCTGACCGTCGAGCAGCTTGACAAGCTCGGCGTAAACGACTCGATCGAGCACTGCGACTTCATGGTAGGCACAAAGGATTTGCACGTCGAAGGTATAGGCTACGACGGCAAAGTCGTAGCTCTGTTCGAGGACGGCGAATGGGTTATCTGAAAAAGTTTTAATAGCAAAAGCCCCCGTGCGCACTGTTTCGCACGGAGGCTTATTTTATTTGTCGAGAAATTCCTTTACGTTCAATATTTCGCAATCGAAGCCGTTTTTGCGCAGTTCCGACAGATATTTCTCCCTCATGGCGTCGGTTTCGGACGGCTCGCCCTCCTCTTTGACATATATACTGCCCTTGCTGACCTTGGCGGTATATTGTCCGCCGCAGGCGTAAATTTTTTTAATCACGCTGTGCAAAACCTCGCCTCCCGAGCATTCCAACGCGCGGGAAAGACTGACAAGTTTCCCTTTAAGCGCGCCGCAGGGGGCGCTTCTCAGTCTGTTGGAACGTATATATTCGGAAATGGCTTTTATTGCCTCCGAAGTAACGCGTTTTTTGCTTATTTGTCCGGACAGAGAAACCGTGCGCGTTACAACGAAATTTCTGTTGCTGCCGATACGCACGTTGAATTTTTCCAAAAGACCTTCTACCGAAAGACCGCTGTCCTCGCAAAGATATTTTAAAGTAAGCATGCTTGCAAGCGCGTCCTCGTCGGAGGCGTGGTGGGCAAAGCTTATCCCCAGCTCGTCGGCGATTTTGTCAAGCCCCCTCACGTCCTTGTCGCCCCGATAAAGCTTGAAAAGCAGCTGCGAACAGATAAAATCGAAATTGATACACGGAAGTCTGTTGTGCCTGCACGCGCTGTTGAGCATACTTACGTCGCTTTCCACCGCGTGCCCCACCACACGCACGGTCGGGTCCGTCAACAGATCTTTGAGTCTGCCGTAAACCTGCCCGAATGCAGGCGCATGCTCAATCACGTCTTTGTCGAGATGCAAATCTATGCCGACGTTTTTGCGCGTGCCGTTCAGGTTATATTTCGTTTTGGGGTTTATCCAAATATTTTCTTTGTGTAGAATATTGAAGCTCTCGTCCGCGATAACGTAACCCACGCTGCAAATGCTGTAAGGCTTGTAACCGTTTGCCGCTTCGATATCAAATGCCAAAAAATTCATTTCAAGTCCGAAAAAGGCTCCGCCTGAAAAATGCGGAGCCGTTTGATTTTATTCCCACTCGATTGTCGCGGGAGGCTTGCTTGTGACGTCGTAGACGACTCTGTTTACGTGCTCCACATTGTTGACGATTTTGTTGGATATGCGCTCCAAAACGTCAAACGGTATCCGCGCCCAATCCGCCGTCATACCGTCCACGCTTGTCACCGCACGCAACGCAACAGTGTAGCTGTACGTTCTGAAATCTCCCATAACCCCCACCGATTTGGCGTTGGTCAAAACAACGAAATACTGCCATATGTCGCGGTTGAGTCCCGCGCTTTCAAGCTCGGTGCGGAAAATGTAGTCGGCTTCGCGCAAAATACCGAGTTTTTCGGGAGTTATTACTCCAAGCACCCTGATTGCAAGTCCCGGACCGGGGAAGGGCTGACGCATAACTATGCTGTCGGGCAATCCCAATGCGACGCCCACCTTTCTCACCTCGTCCTTGAACAAATCCCTCAACGGTTCGAGTATTTCCTTGAAATCCACGACAGACGGCAGACCGCCCACGTTGTGGTGGCTCTTTATGACCGCGCTCGTAGGACTGCCGCTTTCTATAACGTCGGGATATATGGTGCCCTGCACAAGAAAGTCCACCGCGCCTATTTTTTTAGCTTCCTTTTCAAAGACCCGGATAAACTCCTCGCCTATGATTTTTCTCTTGCGCTCGGGGTCGGTTACGCCTGACAGCTTGTTAAGAAAATGCTCTCCCGCATCCACCGCTATCAGATTGAATCCCCTTTCGTCGCGGAAAACTCTGATAATTTCCTCCGTTTCGTTTTTCCGCATCAATCCGTGATCAACGTAAACGCAGGTCAGGCGGTCTCCGACCGCCTTTTGAACCAACGCCGCCGCGACCGCGCTGTCCACGCCGCCCGACAAAGCGCAAAGCACCTTTCCGTCCCCGACCCTTTTGCGGATTTTTTCCACGCTTTCGGTGACAAAATTGCCTATCGACCAGCGTTCCTCGATTTTGCAAACGGAATACAAAAAGTTTTTGAGTATTTGCCTGCCGTATTCCGTATGATTGACCTCGGGATGAAACTGTACGCCGTAAATTTTCTTTTCGACGCACTCCAACGCGGCTACAGGACAAGTAGGCGTAGTCGCCGTCCTGCGGAAGCCTGCGGGAATTTCGCTTATGTAGTCGCAGTGACTCATCCAGACGACGCTGTTCTGCTTGACGGAGGAAAACAGCTCGGACTGATTCACGTTGAGATACTGCTTTCCGTATTCGCTGACGGGCGCGGTGCGCACAACGCCGCCGAGCCTGTGCGCAATGTACTGCATACCGTAGCATATGCCGAGAACGGGCACTCCGAGACTGAAAATTTCGTCTGAAATCTGAGGCGCGTTTTCCTCGTAGACACTGTGCGGTCCGCCGCTTAAAATAATGCCCTTGGCTCCGTAAGCCCTGATTTTGTCCATACCCGCGCGCCAAGGCATGATTTCGCAATAAACATTCTGTTCTCTGACTGCGCGCGCTATCAGTTGAATATACTGACCGCCGAAATCGATAACTAATATTTTGTCCATATTTTTCGTTTTATATCTTGGTAGAATAGTTGGGCGACTCTTTTGTTATCGAAATGTCGTGAGGATGACTTTCAATCAGACCCGCGTTGGTTATCCGCGTAAACCGCGCGTTTTTGCGCATACCGTCTATTGTCTGCTGTCCCGCGTAGCCCATGCCGCTTCTCAAACCGCCCATGAGTTGGAACACCATTTCTCCGAGAGCGCCCCTGTAAGGAACCCTGCCCTCGACGCCCTCAGGCACGAACTTGGTCGCCGACTCCTGAAAATATCTGTCCTTGGAGCCTGCCTCCATAGCTGCGAGCGAACCCATGCCGCGATAGACCTTGAAGCTTCTGCCTTGGAAAATTTCCATAGCGCCGGGGCTTTCGAGCGTCCCCGCAAACAGACTGCCTATCATAACGGCGCTTGCGCCTGCCGCAATGGCTTTGGCTATGTCGCCGGAATACTTGATGCCTCCGTCGCCTATTATGCGTTTGCCCAACTTGTCCGCCGCCTCGGCGCAATCCATAATGGCCGTTATCTGCGGCACGCCGATACCCGCCACAACGCGCGTCGTGCATATGGAGCCGGGTCCCATGCCTACCTTGACTACGTCAGCGCCCGCTTTGATGAGCGCCTCGGTTGCCGCAGCCGTAGCCACGTTGCCGGCAATCACAGGCAGGTCGGGAAATTTTTCTTTGATTGCAGTCACCATTTCACCGACGAAACGGGAGTGACCGTGGGCAGTGTCTATGGCAACAACGTCGACTCCCGCGTCAACCAGAGCGGCAACGCGCTCCATCGTTCCTTTTGCGATGCCTACCGCGGCGCCCGCCAAAAGCCGTCCCTTGGAGTCTTTCGCGGAGTTGGGATACTGAATTGATTTTTCTATGTCCTTGATTGTAATCAAGCCTTTTAGCTTGAAGTTTTTGTCTACTATCGGGAGCTTTTCGATACGGTGTTTGCCGAGTATTTCCTGAGCCTGTTTGAGAGTGGTGCCCACAGGCGCCGTCACGAGATTCTCTTTGGTCATGACATTGTTTATCGGCTGATTGAAATTGGTTTCAAAACGCAGGTCGCGGTTTGTGAGTATGCCCACAAGCCTGTCCGTGTCGTCCACAATGGGAACGCCCGAAATTTTGTAGCGCGCCATAAGCTCCAACGCCTCGGTGACCATATTTTCGGGATGCAGCGAAAACGGGTCGGTAATCACGCCGTGCTCGCTTCTCTTTACCTTGTCAACCTGACTTGCCTGCTCGTCTATCGACATATTTTTGTGAATAAGCCCCAGCCCGCCCTCGCGCGCCATGGCAATCGCAAGCTTGTATTCGGTGACGGTGTCCATTGCCGCGCTCATCAACGGAATGTTGAGTTTGATTTTGTCGCACAGCTTTACCGACAAATCAGCCTGACTCGGCTGAAAATCCGAAGCCTGAGGTATAATAAGAACGTCGTCGAAGGTCAAGCCTTCTTTAACAATCTTTTCCATGTTGTATCTTGCTCTCCTGAAAATTAGGTAATTTTAATTTAATTTATCCTTCCAAAAATCGTGGACTTCGTTGCCTTCTTCCCAAACGACGGTGATGTTTCCCTGCTTATCCTTTTCGCCCATTCTCGCCTCGACCAGCCGTTTTAAGTCCTGACGCATATATCTCTGCGCGGTGGCATGGTCTCCGCCGATTTCGTCGCGCCACGAATAATTTTGATAATAATCCATAAATTCGTCAAGAATCATGTTCGGCTCGAGTTTTTTGTTTTTCACCGCCGCGTCTATATAGGCTTTGAGCGGATTGTAGCCCGCATAATAATAGCTGCTGCCGCTGTTGATATAGCTTTTTGCGAGATTGAAAATGTTTTCGTCGTTCTCGTCAAGCCTGACAGCTATGCTGTAAATATAATTGTACTGCACGTAGGTCTTTGTGCTGAAATCACGCTCGGACAAAATTTCGTTGTCGTCAAGCTCGTCGCAGAAATCCGTAAAATCGGAAGATGTGAATTTAGTTCCGTCCACCTCGGCAGGCACAAGCAAAGCCCTGCCCGACCGCTCGACTATCGACCAATTCTTTGCGTCAACGGCGCGCAGAAAGGCAGTGTAATAGTCGTCCACCTCGCCGCTCTTTTTTGCGGCGCGGGACGCAAGCCATGCGGAGGTGTTTTTCATCCCCACCGTATAGCAAAAGCTGCCCGACGACGCGGGAAAAACCAAAATATAAAAAGCGAAAATCAAAATCAGCGCGGCTACAAGTACAACCAGCGTCCTGACTGCGGTTTTGGTAACAACCTGCGTTGTTTCGCTCCGCTGTTTTCCCGACGGCCGCTTTGCCGCGTTTTTCGTTTTCTTTTCCTGCCTTTGCGCAGGCTTTTCCGTGACAACGTCAAACTCGCGGGCCTCCGCCTCGGACTCGACGCTTTGAGCGTTGCCGTCCGACAACTGTTTGACCGATTCGTTGGCGTTTATTTCACCGTTTGCGTTTTTCTCATCCATTTCTGCCTCCGTTCAAGGCTTGTCCGCCTCAAATTTCGTTATTGATTATTTTACCACAACCGCAGGCAATTTGCAAGACCATTTCGGAGATTGCCTCAATATAAAACGATAAATTTTTAAGAAAAACCCGCGACGTTCAATCGCAGGCGTTTTCTTCTATTCTCGTAATTTTGTCAAGACGGCGTCTGTGGCGTCCGCCCTCAAACTCCGTGGTAAGAAAAATGTCCGTCAACAGCTTGGCTTTGGGCGCGTCGATTACGCGTGCTCCCAAAGCAAGCACGTTGGAATCGTTGTGCTGTCTCGTCGCCCTCGCGGAAAACTCCTCGGTGCACAGGGCGCAGCGTATGCCCTTGACTTTGTTGGCAACTATGCTCATACCTATACCCGTGCCGCATACAAGCACGCCGCGCTCGCATTCTCCCGACGCCACGCTCTTGGCTGCCTTGTAAGCATAGTCGGGGTAGTCGCAGGATTCGGCGCTGAAGGTGCCGAAGTCCTTGCACTCGTACCCCTCTTGCAAAAGATGGGTTTTGATTTCTTCTTTCAATGCGTAACCCGCATGGTCGCAAGCTAATGCTATGGTCATATTATATCACTTCCTTTTTCACAAATTAAAAAATGTTGTTGCCCGCCGACCTTTTGAGACGGTTCAAAACGCTGTCTGCCACCTCGCCTTTTCTCGTCCAGACGGCTATGATGCAGTCGTGTTTTTTTTCAAGCGCTCTCAACGCGCCGAAAAGATTGCGCGCGCACTCCTCGTCGGTGCTTCCGAGACAGACCGTCTCGGCGTCCTCAAAATTTTCCTCCCGCTCCATACCGCACAGCAAAACGGGATTTTTCCCCGCCTGCACGGCTTCTCTGTAACGCGCAAAAATCTTTTCCCTGTCTCCGTCGAGATTGAGCGCCATTTCGCAGCAAGGCGCGTAATGTCTGTAACGAAGTCCGGGCGAATTGAGCTTTGCCGAGGGCGCGTCCTCTTTGAGATAAACAACCCTTTTAGACAATACCCTTTCTATCGACGCGGCGGAAACTATGCCGGGACGCAGAACGACAGGCGCTTCTCCCGTCAAATCCAAAACCGTCGACTCTATCCCGACGCGACAATTTCTGCCCGACAAAATGACGGGCAGCCTGCCGTCCATGTCCTCCGCAACCTGCAAAACAGACGTCGGACTCGGACGCCCCGATTTGTTTGCCGAAGGAGCGGCAAGAGGCACGCCGCACGCACGTATAAAACCGCGCGCTTCGCGGCTTGCGGGCATCCTGACCGCAACGGTGTCAAGCCCAGCCGTGACGTTGGGCGGGAGCGAGTCGCGCTTTTTGAGCACAATCGTCAAGCTGTCAGGCCAAAGCTTGTCAATGATTTTCCTCGCGTCGGCGCTGATTTCGCAGGCGACCTCCTCTATCTGACTTTTTTTGCAGACGTGCACGATGAGCGGATTGTCTCCGGGACGCCCCTTCGCCGCAAAAATTTTGTCAACCGCGCGCGCGTCGAATGCGTTTGCCCCAAGACCGTAAACGGTTTCGGTGGGAAAGGCGACAATTCCGCCGTTTTTTATTACCTCCGCCGCAACGGCGACGTTCTTTTTGTTATAGGGCAAAAGTTGAGTTTTCATTTCAAGCTTATGGATTATTTTAACAAATTTTTAGAGATATGTCAAATAACTTAATCAATTACATCGCGTTATCTTTAACCGCAGTCGAACCGAAAAAACGCCGTAATGTTGTTTTGAGACGACACTGCGGTAAACAAAACTGCTATAATTTTTGTGAAAACTTTTAAGAAAATGACCGTGTTTCGGAAAAACACGGTCATTTTTTAGGTTTTTTGGCTCCCCCTGTTGGACTCGAACCAACGACCCTGCGGTTAACAGCCGCATGCTCTACCGACTGAGCTAAGGAGGAATATAAATTCAGCTTGATTATTCTAGCATTTATCGGTAAATGTGTCAAATGTTTTTTAACAAATTTTTTAAATCATTAAGGGATTTTTTGTTATTAAGAACAAGAAGAAAATATTTATAAACTTATTCGGATTTATTGACACTAAACCGATAAACAAGTAAATATCTTCAAGTAACGACGATTTCATTGCGGAATCGGGCTTATGCGTAACAGCGTTGGCACGTCGTTACTTTTTTATGCATTGGACTATGTGTTTTGTATAGTCTTTTCACAGTAATACTCTTTTTTAACATACAATACGAGATTTAGTCATATACGCAAAAAGACCGGATTGTCAAATCCGGTCTTTTTTATAAATCAACGAAAATATTTTTTTAAAAGATTTCTTTTGTTGAAATTTTCAAACTGTAGTGCATATCTAATAAAAATCAATTATTATTGTCGCAAAGCATCAATATACCCGCAATCAGGCTGGCAAACAGCAACGCACAAATTTTGAAAGCCACCCCGACGGGCGGTCTCATGCCGTTTATCGAATTGTTGTATACAACTGTCATAGGCACAACCCAGCAAAGCGGAATCCAATAAATGATTCCCACCCAAAAAGCGACAGTCATCATAATAATCCCCATCAGTGCGTAAATCACGCAGCTGATAATCATAAACACTTTGGCTGCGGTTTGCGTTCCCGTATTGTACCTTGCCGAACGCGTCGGCTGTGTTTCCGCAGCGCGACCGCAGCTCGGACATACCGCGTCGCCGTCGTTCATCTGTGCGCCGCAATACTTGCAATATTTCATCCGTAACCTCCTGAGCTTTTTGAAAAAATTATACTAGATATTTTATCTAGCGTCAAGACATTTTGTGTAGTTTTCGACGAATTTTATGCCAATCTAAATTTTTGCGAAGTTCTCAAAAATTGCCGCAGCCGCCGTTTTATGTCTCAAAAGCAGGGGCGACCGAGCCAAACAATAGAAAGCCGTTTTCGCAAAAAGGAAGCAGAGACGCACCGACACACCGCGTTTTTCTTAAAAAAAAGGTGCAGGCAATTCTACGCATGCACCTTGAAATTTTCTTTTCTACTCCGAATATCCAACTATTTGTATTTGCGTTGTTTGAAATCACGCTTCATTGTCGCAAAGCATCAATATGCCCGCAATTATGCTGACAAACAACAACGAACAAATTTTAAATCCCGTACCAACGGAAAGTCCTGATTTATCTGTTGACTTGCAATATCTCACGGTCATAGGTATTTTCCAGACAAGAGAAATAAGAAACCACCCGGCACAAACAAGATAAATAAGCCAAGACTCTATCTGATCAAGATTAACAAGCATGGCACAAACACCCCCAACAAGGCTAACCACGGTAAGACAGCAACTCAGTATCATAAAAAACTTAGTCGCGATTCTAAGCCCCTCACTCGTTTCATTGCTCTTTGCGGTCGGCTGAGACTCTGTCGAACAACCGCAGCTCGGACAAAAAATAGCCTCGTCTCTCACTTGTGCGCCGCAATGTCTACAATATTTCGTACTCTTTACCTCTGTTTTTTTAAAATTATACTAGATGAATTGTCTAGCATCAAGACATTTTGTGTAGTTTGCGACATAAATTTTCTATGGATAAAAAATTTTGCGAAAGTCTCAAATATTACCGAAACAGCAGCTTTATGACACAAAAACAGGTTGCGAGCGAGTTGCACGTGGTAGAAAGCTGTTACGCAAACTGGGAGCAGGGACGCACGGAGCCGAACATCGCGATGCTTAGAAAGCTTGCCAATTTGTTTAACGTCAGCATTGACGAATTGTTGAACGGCGATTGAGCGTCGGCTCCCCGAACAAACTGTCTTAAAATGCGCTTTTAATTCGGATTTCCGCATTTGTTGTCCGAATTTTCAGGTTGCACCAAATTTTCCAAAATGATTGTCAAGAAGAACAGTAAGGAATAACTCGCGTATCGAAATCAGGTTTCAAACAAATCTGCCGCAAACCAAAATATTTGCAGCTCCCCTGCCGATTTTAGACCTGACGAATAAGCTTTTGAAATAAGATACAGGGCGCATCTTGCGCCCTTATCGTTGTTTTGGTGGAGGTGAGGGGACTTGCACCCCTGTACCGCCGTACGGCCAAATGCCTTTCTACGCGTGTAGTTTGCGGTTTGATTTCCCCTGCCGCAAGTCCGCAAACAAACTTATCGACAAGGTAATGCGCTTTTAAGCGAACAGCCGACGCGCAATTTCGCCTGTCCTCTTGCCCGCGCTAAATAGCGCCGCTTGCCTGCCGTGCGGGGAACAGGGGCGACGAGCCGCGAAAATTAAGCGGCGTAAGCCAACTTGTAGTTGGAAACTGAATTATTTTCAGCGTTTATTTTTTTGCCCGTTTTTACGCAGACTCGGGCGACTGCGACGCGCTTGGCAAATTTCCTGCACAACGGGCGAATCTCAAACACCCCCGCAGCCCCTTTTGGGGAGCATGATTATAGCACAACACGCGCCGTTTTGCAAGCAATTTTTACGTTTTGCGTTATCAAACGCTTTAAATTTGTCATAAATGTTGTATTTCGACGAAAAGTATGATATATTTAGTTTGCGGAAAATTTGACGTTTCATTCAAACTGCGAAAAAAATCAATTTAAAACACCACAGATAATTGGCGGAGACCGAAAAAATGAAAAACGCGGTCATTTACGTTTTTTCGGGGACGGGCAACACCCTTAAAATAGCCCGAGCTTATGCCGACGAGTTTTTCAGCCGCGGCGTAAGCTGCAAAATACATATTCTCGAAAAGGACGGGATTTTACGCTTTCCCCCGCCGCAGGACTTTGATTTGGCGGGACTGGCTTATCCCATCCATGCTTTCAACGCGCCCTATGTGGTGCACCGCTTTGCCGCCGCGCTGCCCGACCTGCCGTACAAGGAATACTTCATCATAAAATCATCGGGAGAGCCGCTTGCGATAAACAATATATCTTCGGGCAGTCTTGTCGCAAAGCTGGAAAAAAAGGGTTATTTCCTGACCAACGAATATCACTACGTCATGCCCTACAACATGATTTTCCGACACCCCGACGGCATGGCGGCAAGGATGTGGGACTCTGCCAAACGGCTGTGCGCGGCAGACGCAAAGGAAATCCTTGACGGCAAAAAAAGTTTTCTAAAATCCTTTCCTTTCGGCAGAACAGTCTCGGCGCTGTTTCGCATAGAGCATCCCGCCATGAAAATAAACGGACTCCGTTTCAAAGCAGGCGACAAATGCACGGGCTGCGGAAAATGCGCGGCAAACTGTCCCGTCGGCAATATCGGCATGTCGGAGGGCAAGCCTAAATTCGGCGGAAAATGCGTCATGTGCGCCCGCTGCTCCTTCTATTGCCCCGCCGACGCAATCAGCATAGGTCTGCTAAACGGCTGGAAGGTCAACGGAGCTTACGATTTTGACGGCAAACAAAAGGACGTCAGCGGCAAAATGCCCGAATTTTTGAAGATTGCCTATGAAAAATATTTTCAAAAGGCAGAGGAAAAAATTGCTCTTTTAAACGCGTCGCAGCCCGCAAAATTTTCCTTTGACGTTCAGGAAGAAGATTCCTCCGCCGACATGACCGTCAAAAACAATCACTGACAAAACGACCGTCGTCGGTTTTGAACAGCACCCGAAAATTTTGATTAAAGACGTATTTCAAGAGCTTACCGCGCCTGCACGCAAAAATACAAATCAAAACTCATTTAAGAGCCGACAGGAGTAAATATGGCAAAATACAACGAAAAATATTTCGGAAAAAATTCCGAAGTCTGCGCCGTAGAAAATATGCTTTCGGCAGGCGAACAAATTATCTTGCGCGAAAAGCCCAAACGCAACGCATATATATTGGCGCAGGTTTTAAAAATGATGCCTTTCGCCCTTTTGTGGATTGTTTTCGACGGCGCTTTCATAGGACTGATGATTGGCTTTGAGCTTTTCAAAAGTATGCCTGCACCGCTCATTGTGTTCTTGATTGTTTTTTTCGCGTTTCATCTGTTGCCCGTCTGGATTTGGATTTCAAATATCGTCACCGCAGGACGCAGACAAAAAAACATAGAGTATATTTTTACCGACCGTCGGATAATCATTAAAAGCGGCTTAATCGGTATAGACGTCAACAACATCTTTTACGCCGACATACAAAGCGTAAACCTGAAAGTCGGACTTGTCGACAAGCTGCTGCACGTCGGAGACATCTATATTTCAGGTTCAGCGCAGGCACAGGTGCTTTGGGATATAGAAAACCCTTACGAGGTTACTTCAAGGCTGCAAAAAATCGTCAACGACATAAAAACCGACATTTATTTCCCCAACGCACTGCGTCCCGACACAAACAGCGGCTTTGATACGCAATACAAGCCCGACAAATAAAATTGTCCGTATACCCTATCTTTCTTTAATTAGCGCAAAAAAAACGAACAAACCATTTGAATAAAATTTAAAATAAAACGTGACCTGAAGTTTACAGGTCACGTTTTATTACCCCAGATTGTTCGCGAGGTTTGTCATTACTGCCCGAAAAGTATACAATAACATCAAAAAAACCCAAAAAAATCGCGAATAGCTTTTGATAAAAGAAACAGATTAAAAGCAAATAAGACAGCGAAAGCTGTCTTATTTGCAAAATCCGTCGTGTTTCGGCGTGGAGCTACTGGCCGGATTCGAACCGGCGACCTGCTGATTACGAATCAGCTGCTCTACCGACTGAGCCACAGTAGCGTTTGCGAGACGTTTGCACGACGCTTATATATTCTATCAAATTTTGATTGGGTTGAAAAGGATTTTGACGCACTTTCTGAAATTTTTTTTGTTTCCTTTCAATTCACCGTTTCATATCGGCAAGCTGCCGCTGTTTGTCTCTTTCCGCATCCTTTTCGGCAATAGCCTTTTTCTTGTCGTAAAGTTGCTTGCCCTTTACAAGACCTATTTCCACCTTTACAAGCGAACCGTTAAGGTACATTTTAAGGGGCACAAGCGAAAAGCCCTTTTCCTTAACCTTGCCTAACAGACGCATAATTTCCTGCCTGTGCATAAGCAGCCTTCTGTCGCGGCGGCTGTCCACATTGGAAAAGCTGCCCTTGTCGTAATTTTTTATATATGCGGAAACAAGCACAAGCTGCCCGCCGCGTATAACGGCATAGCTGTCCTTTAAGTTTACTTCTCCAGCTCTCACAGACTTGACCTCGCAGCCTACAAGGTTGATTCCCGCTTCAAAGCTGTCGATGACGAAATAGTCGTGAAAAGCCTTTTTGTTAGTTGCAACGATTTTCATTTAAGAACTTTCCTTTTTCAATAAAAAAACGGCAGAAACCAAGCTCTGCCGTCAGGTACGTTGTCAAACCAGCAATTCCACAACAAACCAAGCTATACTCAAAACGGCTATCACTATGCCGCAAATCATGGTCCACAGCTTGAGTCTGCTTTCCTTTCTCTTGGACTTGTTTTTGCCGTAAAAGCTGTCCTGCGTTTCGGTCTGACCGCTGATTGCTCCAAGACCGTCCTCCTCGCCGTGCTGACGCATGACGAAAACTATTATACAGACGGCGCAGATAAGCATCAACGCCATCAATGTTATTCTGATGCCCAAAATAAGTCCGGCAGAAGCCGCCAACAAGGTTGAAATCATCTTGACCTCCAATACAATGCTTTGGCAGTATAGCACAAAGCCAAAAATTTTGCAAGTATTTTTCCGCAATAATTGAATATGCGGCTTACTTTTCAAGCAGAGTTCTGCCGCTCATCTGTTCGGGCTTTTCTATGCCCGCCACTTCAAGCAGCGTCGGCGCTATGTCGCACAGACTTCCGTCCCTTCTCAAATGTCTGTCCTTGTAGGCAACTCCGACAAGCACGAAGGGCACCCGATTGGTCGTGTGCGCCGTATGCGGCTTGCCTTCCGCGTCTCTCATCATTTCGGCATTGCCGTGGTCGGCTGTCACCAGCAGCACTCCTCCGCGCGCGAGAATATACTCGGTAAGTTTGCGAAGACACTCGTCCACAACCCTGACAGCTTTCTCCGCCGCCTCGATATTGCCCGTGTGTCCCACCATATCGCAGTTCGCGAAGTTCAATATCATCACGTCGTAATCGTTTTTTTCAAGCTCGTTTAAGGCTCTGTCGCAAACGACAAACGCACTCATCTCAGGCTGCAAATCGTAGGTTGCCACTTTGGGAGAGTCGATAAGCACTCTTTTTTCTCCCTCGTCGGGCTCCTCCACTCCTCCGTTGAAGAAAAACGTCACGTGGGCGTATTTTTCCGTTTCGGCAATGCGCAGTTGTTTCCTGCCGTTTTGAGCAAGCACCTGCCCCAACGTCTGCGGCAGCTCGAGAGGATTGAATGCGACGCGGACGTTTTTGAACGCTTCGTCGTAGCGCGTCATTGTCACCCAAGTCACTTTTCTCGCTTTTCCTTTGAGAGAAAAGGCGTTGAAGCCCTCTTCGGTAAAAGCTCTCGTCAATTCTCTCGGTCTGTCCGAGCGATAGTTGAAGAATATAACCACATCGCCGTCCTCGATTGCGGCAACGGGCTTGTCGTTTTCGGTTATTACCGTCGGAAGCACAAATTCATCGTAAACGCCTTTGCCGTAACTGGCCTCAAGCGCCGCCTCCGCGTCGGTTGCGCGTTCTCCCTTGGACAAAACAAGCATATCGTAGGCTTTTTCAATCCTTTCCCAACGGTTGTCCCTGTCCATTGCGTAAAAACGTCCGCATACGGTAGCGATTTTTCCGATGCCGATTTCCTTCATTTTGCGCTTCAAAGCACGGACAAACCCCAATCCGCTGTCGGGAGGCGTGTCCCTGCCGTCCATATAGCAATGGACATACACCTGCGGCACTCCTTTGCGCTTCGCAAGCTCCAACAGCGCGTAAATATGCGACATGTGGCTGTGCACGCCGCCGTCGCTCACAAGTCCCATTATATGCAGCCTGCTCCCCGTCGATTTTGCCTTTTCGCAGGCGCTTACCAGCTCCGTATTTTCAAAAAAGCTTCCGTCGTTTATGGAATTGTTTATTCTCGGCAAATCCTGAAAAACAACCCTGCCCGCGCCGATATTGAGATGTCCGACCTCGCTGTTTCCCATTTGTCCGCGCGGCAGCCCGACGTCGGCGCCGCTCGCCGACAGCGTGCAGAAAGGATATTGCTTGGTCAGAAAGTCGAAAAACGGAGCGTTGCCGGCAATCGCGTTTCCTTCCGTTTTTTCCGACATGCCGAACCCGTCGAGTATAACTAATGCTATCGTTTTTTTCCGTGTCATATTTTTCTTTCCGTATTGTCGTAAGCTTTGATAATCGAAATGAATTTTTCGGCGTCAAGACTTGCTCCGCCGATCAGACCGCCGTCCACACCCTTCATGGACAACAGCGAGAAGGCGTTTTTTTCATTCATGCTTCCGCCGTAAAGTATATATGTGCTTTCCGCCGTCGCGGCATCGAAAATTCCGCCCAGCACACCGCGCAGGCAGGCTATCGCGTCACGCGCCTGCTCGGCGGACGCTGTTTTTCCCGTACCTATTGCCCAGACAGGCTCGTATGCAACGGAAACTGCACTCATCATATCTGCGTCTACATATTTCAAACCTTCACGCAGCTGCTTTTCCAGCACTTTTTCGGTCAGTCCGCTCTCCCGCTGTTCGAGAGTTTCTCCGACGCACATAACAACCTTCAAGCCCTCTTTAAGAGCGACGACGGTTCTTTTTGCCACCGTTTCGTCCGTTTCTCCGAAAAGAGCGCGGCGCTCGCTGTGCCCCGTCAGCACATACTCCGCGCCCGCCTCGCGCAGCATCTGCGCCGAAATTTCTCCCGTAAACGCGCCGCTGTTTTCCCAATGAACATTTTGCGCGCCTACCGCCGCAAAGGAATTTTCGCACAGCCTTGCGCAAAGAGAAAGGTCGGTGTAAGGCACGAAAATAATTACCCTGTTGCCGCAGTCCGAGCCGTTTTTGAGCAGCTCGCGGCAAAAAGCCTCCGCCTGCTCCGCAGTTTTGTTCATTTTCCAGTTTCCGGCAATAATCTTGTTTTTCATATTCATTCCTTTTTGTCGTCGAGACAGGCTACTCCTGGCAAGGTCTTGCCCTCCAAAAATTCTAGGCTTGCGCCGCCGCCCGTGCTCACGTGCGTAATTCTGTCTTTGAGTCCCGACAAGGAAACGGCAGACACGCTGTCCCCGCCGCCCACTATGCTTGTTGCGCCGCTTTCCGCAACTGCGCGCGCAACGGCAAACGTCCCCGCAGCATAGTCGGGGTTTTCAAAAACGCCCATAGGACCGTTCCAAACCACGGTTTTTGCGCCGTACAAAGCCTTTGCAAACAATTCCGCTGTTTTCGGACCTATGTCCACCCCCATCATATCGTCGGGTATGTCGCTGCTGACGAAATGCTCGCCCTTGTCCGTGGAATAAGCTACCACATGGTCGACAGGCAGAAGAAGCTTCACTCCCTTTTGCCGCGCTTTTTCCGACAGCTTTGCCGCAAGAGGCACCTGACCGTCCTCGCAGAGAGATCTGCCCGTATTTACCCCCTCGGATTTCAAAAAGGTGTAAGCCATGCCTCCCCCTACAAGCAACGCGTCCACCTTGTCAATAAGATTTTCAATCACGCCTATTTTGTCCGAAACTTTGGCTCCGCCGAGTATGGCGACAAAGGGGTGTTCGGGATTTTCGAGCGCTCTGCCGAGAAATTCCAGCTCCTTTTCCATGAGAAAACCGCTGACCGAATCCTTGACAAATGCCGCGACTCCCGCAGTCGAGGCATGGGCGCGGTGCGCCGTGCCGAAAGCGTCGTTGACGTATACTTCCGCAAAAGAAGCAAGACGCTTGCAAAATCCGGTATCGTTGGCTTCCTCCTCTTTTTTAAAACGCAGGTTTTCCATGAGCAGCACGTCGCCGTCCTTCATCACCGCAACTTTCCGCTCGGTGTCCTCTCCCGCGACGTCAGTCGCAAAAACCACCTTTCGCCCGAGAAGCTCTTGCAGTCTCACGGCAACCGGCGCAAGCGAAAATTCTTTCCTGAACTCTCCCTTGGGGCGTCCGAGATGCGAACAGAGTATGACCTTAGCTCCGTTTTTCGACAGATATTCGATTGTGGGCAGGGCGGCGGTGATTCTTGTGTCGTCGCTCACCTTTCCGTTTTTGTCCAAAGGTACGTTGAAATCTACACGCACGAGACATCTTTTGCCTTTTAACGCTATGTCGGTTATGCTTTTTTTCATTTTTTCACTCCTTGACGCTTTGCGCTATATATACGAGATGGTCGGCTACTCTCTCTATGTTGCCGATAAGATTTACGTAAAGACTGCTGCTTTCAGACTTGCAGTTTCCGCCTTTGAGTCTGTCCAAGTGGTTTTGTTGAAGTTGAAGCTTGAATTTGTCCGTCTTTGACTCGGTATCCTCGATTTTCGCCAAAAGACGCGTCGTGCGGTTGGCAAAGGTATAATCCACGTCCTTGAAAAGCTCGTCCACAAGCGAATACATTTCCTTAATTTCGTTCAGTCCCTCCGAGGAAAAGTAAAGCTCGTTTGCAACCGCCACCCTCAGATAGCGCATGATATTGTTGGAAAAATCCGCCACGCGCATAATGTCACTCAGCACCTTGTAAAGCGAAGACACCGTCAGCTCGTCGTTGTGCGACATATCCTCCTCGGACAGCCTTATCAGATAATCGGTGACTTTCCCCGAAAGAAAATTAATTTCTCTCAAATCCTTTCTTACGGGCTCCTCGTCCTCCGTTCTGTTTATAAAGTTATCCATAGCCTTGTCGAGAGCGCGCTGCGCCACTTCAAGCATATAGCTCATTTCCTTTATCAGCTGCGCAAGAGCTATTGCAGGCGTTTGGAGTATGCGCTCGTCTATGTATTTTACCGAAAATTCATCAGGACTCTTCTTTTCGCGTATGACAAACTGAGAAAGCTTGACAAGCGACCTCGAAAAAGGTATAAGCAACGCCGTAGTAAAGACGTTGAACAAGGTATGGAACATGGCAATCTGCTGCTGCGGATTGGGTATCCAGCTGTCTATGACGACCGCTTTGAAATCAGCCCAGCAAAGACAAATGACGATGAACACCGCCGAGCCGATAAAATTGAACATAAAGTGTATAAACGCCGCGCGCTTGGCGTTGGCGTTGGTTCCTATGGAAGAAAGTATGGAGGTCATGCACGTACCGACGTTTGTGCCCATGATTACGAACAAAATGCCGTTGCCGCTGCCTCCGACAAGTATCCCGTTGCCCACCATGCCGATAAGTATTGCGGTCACCGCCGCCGAGCTTTGGATTACCGCGGTGAGAGCCACGCCGATTAAGGCAAGAAGAATGGGATTGGTCAACCTTTCGAGCAAATCGACGATGACGGGCTCCTTTGCAAGCTCCGACATGGAGTCGGACATAAGCGCAAGCCCCACAAAAGTTATGCCGAGTCCCGCCAGCATAAAGCCCACGTTTTTTGCCGTGTCGCTCTTGGCAAACATCTGCACCATGACTCCCACAAAGGCAAACAACGTGAAAATCGCCGTAACGGAAAAGGATTGAAGCGCAAGGATTTGCGCCGTGACTGTCGTGCCTATGTTGGCGCCCATGATTATGGACGTCGCCTGAAAAAGCGTCATCACTCCCGCGTTGACAAATCCGACCACCATAACGGTGGTTGCCGAGGAGCTTTGCACAAGTGCGGTGACGGCGCAGCCCACGCCCACGCCCGCAAACCGATTGTCGCTCATCTTGGAAAAAAGCTTGCGCAAGCCCTTGTCCGCCGCCCTTTCCATACCTCCGGACATCATTTTCATGCCCACGAGCAAAGTTCCGATACCGGCGAGAAAGCCTATCGCAACCTCAACGTACTCCCAAACGCCCATTTATCCTCCGTGCGTCAATCGATTTTTCGGAAAGCGCGCAAACAGCCCCGAAACAAGTCAACCGAAAAAACATGAATATTTTTCACCTGTAATATAATAGCTTTTTTCACGCTTTCTGTCAATCGAAAACAACGCGATGGCGGCAAGGCGCAAAACAAATTTCGTATTCAGCAGGACGCGTCAAAAGAGAGAAACTCATCAACAAGCCGCAGCGTTTCCTCCGCCGTGCGCGCGCTTTGAAGCAAAGGCATTGCCTTGCGCGAGCCTTTTATGCCTTTGAGATAACAACAGATATGTTTCTTCATTTCGTTTACGCACAGCCTTTCGGGCATAAACGAAAGCAAAATTTCAAAATGCTTTTTTATCGCGGACATGAGGTCGAAGGAAAAATCGTTGCCTGAAATTTCGGCAAACACATAGGGCTTGCCCATCGCGCCGCGCCCTACCGAAACTCCGAAGCAGCCCGTCATTTCTTTGACGTTTAGATAATCCTCGCGCGACGCAATGTCTCCGTTGGCGAATACGGGTATTTTAACCGCCGACACAACGTCTTTGATTACGCCCCAATCGGCGCGTCCCGAAAACATCTCGTCGGAAGTTCTGCCGTGCACGGTTATCGCGTCCGCGCCCGCTCCCTCGCACATTTTCGCAAACTCGACCGCCGTGTTTTCGTTGCCTAAGCCCTTGCGGAATTTGACGGTAACAAGCTTGTCCGTGCTTTTTTTTACCGCAAGTATGATTTTCTCGGCGCGCTTTACGTCCGCCATGAGCGCGCAGCCCTCGCCGTTGCCTACAATCTTTTTCTGCGGACAGCCCATGTTTATGTCGATGATTTCAAATCTGTCGAAGCATTTTTTTTCCAACGCCGCGACAAACGCGTCAGGCTCCCCTCCGAAAAGCTGAGCGGCTACGACGCCCTTTTCGGCAGCGTACAGCAGGTCGCGCGAAACATGGTTGTTCATCGCAAGCCCCTTTGCCGAAACCATTTCGGTAACGGTAAGCCCGCAGCCGAAGTCCTTTGCCAGCGTCCTGAATCCTGCGTCCGTGTACCCCGCAAGCGGGCTTAAAACCATGTCGTTGGGCAGTATTTTTGCAATCCCTTTTTCAGTCATTTTCCGTGCGCGTCCTTACCTCTGCCTGCACGGCTTTTTCGACGAATTTTTCGGTAAATTTGTTAAGCGCGGCTTCCGGCTCTATATCCGCAAGACGCAACAGGTTTACCAAATTGAAAAGCGTTTCGCCCGCAAGGTTTTCGGCGTCCTTTCCCTCAAAACAGACGTCCGCGGTTTCCCGCAGCTTTTTTAAGGCTTCTTCAAACGCCGAATTTCGTTCGGAACTTATCAGCCCGCCCTTAGCGGCGCGTTTGACGACCTTGTAAGCGCGCAGCAAAGACGGCATACCCTTGGGCACCTCTTTGAGATTCTGCGCCACAGAGGTTATGCTTTTTTCGCGCAGCTTGTTTTTCTCCCAATTTTTAAGCGCTTCCTCGCTGCTTCGAGCCTTGTCCTCGCCGAAAATGTGCGTATGTCTTGTTATCAGCTTTTTGCACAGCGCGTCATATACGTCTGAAAAATCGAATTCGCCTTCTTCCTTTGCAATGGTCATGTGAAACACTGCCTGCAAAAGAACATCCCCCGTTTCTTCTATGATTTTGTCCTTGTCGCCTTGGTCTATGGCGTCTACAAGCTCGTAGGCCTCCTCTATCAGGTTGGAGCGTATGCTTTCGTGAGTTTGCGCCTTGTCCCACGGACAGCCGTTTTCACCGCGCAACGCCGACAAAATTTCAATCACGTCGTTGTAGGAAAAGCTCTTTTTTTCAAGAAAGACGGGCTGCTTTATGTAAATCCACCGCGTCGCTTCGGAGGCTTGCCCGACGGAAATTTTCCGCCCGCCGTCGTCGAATACGTTTGCGGCTTTGCCGAACAGCTTGTCCGCGACTTCCGCCAGCCTGTCGTCAAAGGGCGGCGTGATTTTCAGGTCGAAGCCTGAATATCTGTCGGGACTTTCGCAAAAGTCCGCGCAAGGAACCGTTAAAAAAACTGCATTTTCTTCAATTTTCATTTGTTCTCCCGGTAAGCCGCGCCTTTATCCTGCCGTAAACCTTGTTCACGCTTCCGAAAACTTTAAGCAGCACAATCATCGCGGCGTATACTGTGCCGCCCGCAAGAATGGCTGTCACCGTGCCCAAAGTCGTGTTGACAAAGTCCGACGCGAAAACCGAAAACAGCAGCAGCGTCACCGTCATCGCAAGCGTACACGCAAGCGGCTTGAAAAATGTCTGCATCACGTCGATTTTGACGTTTTGTCTGCGCGTGATAAATCTCAGTCCCAGAGCGGCACTTAAAAGATAACATATTGTCGTGGAAATTGCAAACGCATAAATGTTAATTTGTTCTAAGGGCATCAAAATTAAATTCAGCGCGATTTTGACGATACAGGAAATTCCGAGAAACATGAGAGGATAATAGATTTTTCCCGTACCCTGCATTATCGACGTGCACGTGCCTGACAGCGCCAGAAACAATATGCTCGCCGAAGAAAGAGCCAGCAGACTGCCCGCAAGCCGCAAATCCGTTTCCGGAAGAGAAGAATAAAGCAGCCGCACAATCTGCCTGCTTAGACAGGCGAAACCCAGCACGCACGGAAGAGCGATTACGTTTGTAAGTTTAAGAGCCGAATTTATGTTTGCGTCCATAAGCGGTTTGTTTCCCGACACGTGCGCTCTGCTGATTGCGGGCAGGACCGCCGCAGCGACTCCTCCGACAAGCACCACGGGCATACCGAGGAGAGAGTGAACGGGACCGCTCCATATTCCGTAAAGAGTGGTCGCGTCGCCCGCTTTGACGAGATTGAGCACCAGCGCGCTGTCGATAAGCTGAGAAACGGGCATTATAAGTCCGCCGAGAGTCAGAGGAAGGGCAATGGACGTCAACTCCTTCATCAGGGATTTGTAATCCGAGGGCTGCTCCGCAGTTTTTTTCAGAGGAAGCGCCCTTTTTTCTTTCCTCGCGTCGAAAAAATAAATAACGGCGAAAACAGCCAGAGCTACTCCCTCCGACAAAGTTATGGCAAAAACAGCGCCTCCCACCGCCTTTTCTATGTCGGGCATGAAAAGATACGCGAGGTAAAGCCCCGCAGCAAGCTTTATTACCTGTTCGCAAATCTGCGACAGCGCGGTGGGCGCCATGTTCATTTTGCCCTGAAAATATCCCTTGAACGCGCTTACAAGACACACAAGCAGTACGGAAGGGCTTATCAGTCTGTAAAGAACTCCCAGATTGGCGTTGCCCTGAATTTTGGCAATCAGGTCTCCTCCCAACAAAAGCATAAGAGAGTTGAGCACCCCGAGTATGAAAAGAATAATCAGCGCGCTCGTAAAAACGCGCTTTGCTTCAATTGTTTTTTCCTGCTCCATGCGGGCGGCGACCATTTTGCTTACCGCCATGGAAAAACCGACTCCGCTTAAAGTCAGCACCAGAGAATACATCGGAAATACAAGCTGATAAAGCCCCATTCCGTAGCTGCCCAGCATATTGGTAAGCGGTATGCGGTACACCGCGCCCAGAATTTTGGCGATAAAACCGCCTGCGGAAAGCACCACCGCACCCAGCAGAAAACTGTTTCTTCTTGTCCCCTTTTTCATAAGATTAGTATATGTAGTTTTTTGCGGTATTTGCACGAAAAAAACGCGGATTGACAAAAATCAAAAAACCTCTTCCCCGACGGGGAAGAGGTTTTGTCAATATATTGAGAGAGCTCGTCTTTAGTTGTCAAAAAATTCTCCCGCAATATATGTACCGACTTTAATTATTGACTATTTTAAAACAAATCAAACCCTTCGGGAAACCTACGCGGGCGCGAAAGCGCCCGCGTCATAAAGCGCTAACCGAGATAAGTGGAAAACAAAGCAGCCGCGAATTTACTCAACTCTCCCGAAAGAGAGAAATTCCGCGTTGTGACAAGATGTCCGTAAAGCTCGCCGTCCGCCGAAATGGGCGTTACGACAAACTCGGCGGCGTTGTCTCCCGTGCCTGCAACGACGGTGCCGCCCGAATAACGGTGCTTGTCGATGTGGTGTTTAACCGCTTCGGGAATCTCGTCCAAATCCCTGCTGCCTTTGCCGCATTTTGCAACGATTTCGTCGTCGCTGACGACGAAAACCATAGCTCCGTCCGTTTGCCTTGAAAGCGTGTCCGCAATCAGCGCGGCAAACTCTCTGCCTCTGTCCAAAGGAGAAAGCTTTTTCATAACAATACTGTCCTCGTTGGCAGTGATTTCCATCAGACTGCCCTCTTTGAGGTTCATCGTATTTCTAAGCTCCTTGGGCACGACGATGCGACCAAGCTCGTCGATTTTGCGTGTGATTCCAAGCGACATAAACACCTCTTGTTTTCCTGAATCTCTGTCAGCAAAATTAGTGTTTGACTGTTTGAGAATTTTATGCGTATGTCAAAAAAATTTTTAAAAAGAAAGGAGCCGTCAAGCGACTCCTTGTTTTTCAAAGCTGCCATTTCAGCTCCACGCCAAGCTGTTTTAGCAAATTTTTGATGTTTTTGTTTTCAACCGAAATTTTGTTTTGGTCAAAATAGCTGTCGTAATGCGACTGCATTATATCGTTGTAAACCGTAGCCTTGACCGCGTCGTAATAGGTTTTGAAAAATCTGTACGCGGCGGTGCCCTGCGTGTATCTGTCGTTTGCAAAGTCGAAAGTTTCCGCCTTGACGTAATCGGTGAAATAGACTATGTGCACGCCGTAATCGGTCACCGCGATTTTGTAGCTCCCCTGACCTTCGGCTATCGCCGCGCGCGAGGCGGCGGAAAACTCGGCTACCCAGCTGTCCTGCGTGCCTGCCGCGTCGGGCTCCTTGACCTTTACCACGTAATCATAGGTAGCGCCCTGCGCGCCGGGGTCCTCGTTGTAACGGTCTATCAGCGCCGCAAAATCCTGCGGCTTGCTCACGGCTTCGAGAGCCGTTTTGAGCACGCTGTCTGCAAAAGTAACCTCTCCTTCCGATATGGTAAAGATGTTTTCGAGCTTGGCGTACTCTCCGTCCTCGTCCTTTTCGCTCTTAAAATCCGTAGCTTTGATTTGAGTCGCAAGCTCGTCCCGCTTTGCAAGATAAGTCTCGCTGTTTTTTCCGTATACGTTTCCGTAATGTTCCAACACGGCTTTCTGCTCGTCGCTGAAAGATATGAGCAGATTTTTGACGAAAGCATATTCGTTTTCATACTGCGCGGGCACGGTATAGATAAAGCTCGTGTCCGAAAGAGAAGTAACAAAGGTTTCGAACTTGGTGGGATGGAGTCTGAAATCCTCCTCCTGCGCGGCTTTAAGGTTTTCGTATTTCTCCACAAGTTTGGAAAGAATAAGCTGCTGACCTTCCCCCTCGGTTTCAATACCCTCGTAGTACACCATGGTGTACTCCTGAGCAAGACGGTTGAAAACGGTGCTCTTTATCTGATAATCGATAAATTGCGCCAAAGACCAACCGTAATAATTTTGTTCCACGGAACGCGTAAGCGAATTGAAAGCCGCTTTCTGCGCCGTCATGTATTCCTTTGCGGTAAACGCGACCTTTTCGTCGTCGGAAGTGTCCTCGTTGCGCGCTATTCTGTCGTTTACTTTTGCCAGAGCGTCAAGCAAAAGAGGGTCGTTTTCATCTTCGAATTTGTAGCCGTTGAGTATGCTGTCAACAGTCAGCTCGTCGTCCGCTCTGTATTTTGCCAAATCCTCGTCAAGCCCCTCGATGTCGTCGTCATAGTCGTTGAGGGTAAGCCCGCCCAAGGGCAGATTCAGCTCGTCCTCGGGGATTACGTTTTCCTTGCGCTCTTCTTCCTCCTCCGCGGCGTTCAGCTCGTATTTGTTGTTAAGCTCCGTTTCCACAAGCGAATCCAGCGACTGATAAAGCGAGTTTTTGACGGTTTTCATGATGAACTCCATGTCGTTCTCGTTTTTCAGAAATTCCGAATCGGGATAATCGGAAGCGGCGGAATGCGTCTGCGTGACCTTGGGCCACGGCAAATCTTCTTTAAGCATGTCCACCAGCACGTAGTTCATGATAAACTGCGGCATGAGCGCGTCCCAAACGGACTGAATGTCGTAGCCCTGATTGAGATAATTTGACATGTTCGTGTTAATAAAGTCCTCGAGGGCTCCGACGGTAACCGTCTGCTCCCCTACCTTAAAAGCGGTCTTTTCTCTGTAACGGTCGGCGTTTGTCTGAAACATGGAGCAGCCCGCGACAAAGGTGCAGACAAGCGCCAGCGCTAAAACGATGCAGAATAAGCGAGTAATTTTTTTAGTCATTTCATGTTCTCCGAAATTCTTTTTTACCCTTTGGCAAAGGTATATGTCCCCATATACCAAAACATTATACAGGACTTTTTCGTTTCTTGCAAGTGTATTAAAACAATTTCAGCTCAAAGCCAGCAAGAAATTTTCAAGACTGTGCAGATTTGCGGACGCGTTTTTGCCGTCGAAGCCGATTTGTACGGACAATTTTTTGCTTGCGTCCAGCCTGCACGTGTTTTTGCGGCGCTCCATTTCGGCAAACAGCGCGGGGTTGTCAAGATACTTTTTGTCGGCAAAATCCAGCTCCGCGCCTTTTTTGTCCACCCTGACGCGTTCAAAGCCGGCTTTGGAGGCAAGTCTCTTGATTAACGCTATTTCCAGCAGATTTTTAACCTCCTGCGGCGGCTCTCCGTAAATTTCCCTCAGCTCGTCCGCAAGCCTGTCCGCCTCCTCCTTGCCCGTAAGCTCGGCAAGCCGCTGATAAAGCGTCATTCTGTTGTCCTTGTCGATATAGTCGTCGGGAACATACGCGTCCGCGTCCGCCTCGACCGTAGTGTTGAGCGTCTTTTGCACCGGTCTGCCCTCGATTTCGCCTACCGCCTCGTTGAGCAGTTTTACGTACATATCGTAGCCCACCTTCTGCATATGCCCGTGCTGCTCTCTGCCGAGCACGTTTCCCGCGCCGCGTATTTCAAGGTCCTTCATGGCGATTTTGAAGCCGCTGCCAAGCTCGCTGTATTCGGCAATGCCGCACAGCCGCTTGTAAGCCGTTTCGGAAAGTATTTTGCCGTCCCTGTACAAAAAATAAGCAAAGGCGAGACGGCTTCCGCGCCCGACGCGGCCGCGCAGCTGATAGAGTTGGCTCAGCCCCAGCCTGTCCGCGTCGCAAACGACCAAAGTATTGGCGTTGGGCATATCTATGCCGTTTTCAATAATCGTCGAGCATACCAGAACGTCGAAAAGCCCTCGGGAAAATTTGTAAATATTGTTTTCCAGAGCCACCTCGTTCATCTGACCGTGAGCGACGGCAATCTTGACCTCGGGCACTAAATTTTTGAGTCGCGCGGCGAACAAGTCTATCGTTTCCACCCTGTTGTAAACGAGAAAAACCTGCCCCTGCCTGTTGAATTCGCGCAGTATTATATCCCTTATCAGCGCGTCGGACTGCGCCGTGACGTAAGACTCCACCGCGACGCGCTCCTTGGGCGGCGTGGCAATCGTGCTTATGTCGCGCATGCCCGTCAGAGCCATATGCAGCGTGCGCGGAATAGGAGTTGCCGACATGGTAAGCACGTCCACGCCCGTTTTAATGACTTTAAGCTTTTCCTTGTCCTCCACTCCGAAGCGCTGCTCCTCGTCAAGCACCAAAAGTCCGAGATTTTTAAACCTGACGTCCTTGCTTAAAAGCCTGTGGGTGCCCACCGCTATGTCTATTTTCCCCTCCGACAGCTCTTTTATAATTTTCTTCTGCTCGGCGGCGGTTCTGAAACGGTTTAGACACGCCACCTTTACGTCAAAATGCTCCATGCGCTGTTTGAGGGTGTTGTAGTGCTGCTCGGCAAGTATTGTCGTGGGTGCGAGAAAAGCCGCCTGAAATCCGTTTGAAACCACCTTGAAAGCGGCGCGCATGGCAACTTCCGTTTTGCCGAAGCCCACGTCGCCCACCAAAAGACGGTCCATAATGCGCGTGCTTTTCAAATCGGCGTCTATTTCCTCTATACATTTGAGTTGGTCGTCCGTTTCCGTGAAAGGGAATGCGGCGGCAAACTCCTCGTCCAGATATTCGTCTGTTTTGTATGCGAAGCCTCTCGAATTGCGGCGCGCCGCGTACAGCTTCAAAAGGTCGATTGCCATTTCTTTAAGATTGCTTTTGACTTTGGCCTTGACCTTTTCAAACTCCGCACCGCCGAGACGGCTCAAACGAGGCGCGCTTTCCCCTCCGCCGTACTTGCTCAGCATATCCGTATTTTCCACCGGAACGTAAACGGCTTCGCCGTCGCGGAAAAGCAGCTTGATAAAATCCTTGGTGCCGAAGCTGCCCGTGAGAGTGTGAACGCCGTCGCAAAGACCTATCCCGTGCACCTCGTGAACCGCGTAGTCGCCTTTTTCGAGCGAAAGAAAAACCTTGTCTCGTTTTTTGGCAAGTTTGCGGGCGTTTTGTCCGACGGGCTTGGGAAATACGTCGTCGCCGCCGACAAGGGCGATTTTGTTGGAGTGGCTTACAAAGCCTCTCGCAAGGCGCGCGGCTATAACCGTGTTTTCGCCAAGCTCGTCCGGCTCTTTTGAAGAAACGGTTACCTGACAGTCCGCCTCGCCCAACGCCTCGGCAAGCCTTTGACCGCGCGCAAGGTCGTCGCAGAAAACGCCGACCTTGTAGCCGTTGAGCCTCCACCGCTTTATATCCTCTCCGAGCTGACGTATGTTGAATTTGTAATTGAACAGCGGCGTGGATTTGAGAGAAACAGCCGCAGTCGGATTGAAAAACGTGTCGGAACTTGCAATACTCATCAACGCAAGCTGTGAAAAAGACAAAAAATTGTCAAAAACTTTTTCGCGCGGCACAAGCTGCGCGGTATGCTCGGGCAAAATTTCGCCGACCGCCAAAAGATTGGCTATCCGCATAAAAAACTCGTCGTAGGTTCTGTTGAGTTTGTCCGAAAGCATTTTCGGCTCGTCCCAAACCATGACCGCGTTTTGGGGCAGAAATTCCGACAGGTCGGAGCAAGGGAAAAAAGGCATAAGCCATCCGTTGTCCGCAGTTCCGTTTTCAAGCGACGGCAGCATCTCGTCAAGCAGCGCGCCCTGCCTTGCGCGCGCGTCGGCGGACAGCTTCTGTTTCGCGGAGGAGTCGACAAGCGACTTTGCGACGGACTTCTGCTCCTCGCCCTTAGGCACGGAAAACAACGGATATAAAGAAACGCCGTCAAGCTCCTCGCCCGACCTGAACGTCTCTTTGTCGACAAGCTTTATGCTTTCGATTTCATCGTCGAAAAAATCAAGCCGCACGGGAGAATCGTAATCGGGCGTAAATATATCCGCAATATCCCCTCTTATCGAAAACTCTCCCGCTTTTTCCACCGCGGAAACGCGTTTGAAACCGTTTTCCGAAAGAAACCGCGCAAGAAAAGAAACGGACACCGTATCTCCCTTTTTCAGCGTGCGACGTCCTCTCTCAAACGCATTCCTATCGGGATAGCGCGCCGCAAGAGCGTCGGCTGCAAGCACCGCGCCCCTCGCGCCCGACAGAATTTTGTCGAGAGCGGAGTTGATTTCCATACGCAGCCGCCCCGTCCCCTGCCTGAACAGAAGAGTGTCCTCGTTGTAAGGAATGTAAACGAAACCGCCCCCCGTCAAATCGTTGAGACAGCGCAAGGCTTCCTGCGCAGATACGAAATCGGGCGCGACATATACGGGAAAGCCGTCAAGACCTCCCGCGACAAAAAATTTTTCGTATTTGCAGACTCCGAAAGCCGCGGTGCGCTTTCCGCTCCGCAGACAGTCGAGGATTTCTTTATACGCGGGATACCGCGACAATTTATTCAGTCTGTTCAGCATCTGTTTGTGATACGGGAGTTTTCTTTTCCCTTTTGTTGAACGTCCGCATAACGGCGTCCGCGTCCGCGCCCGACACAAACATTTTCAATGCCTGCGCGGCGTTTTCAAGCGCCGGTTCGAGAAGCGTCCTCTGCCCGTCGTTTATTTTGCCCAACACGTAATCTTTGAGTTCCATTCTGTCGTTCTGCGGACGTCCTATGCCTACGCGCACTCTGAATATATCTTCGGTGCGCATATTTTCGATAATGTTTTTCATTCCGTTGTGGCTGCCTCCGCTGCCGCTTTTTCTCAGTCTTATCGCGCCCAAAGGCATATCCGCGTCGTCGTAAACCACAACGCATTTTTCGCGCTCTATTTTATATTTTTTTACCAGCTCTTTCAAACTTTCTCCCGACAGGTTCATATACGTGATTGGTTTTGCAACAATCACCTTTTCGCCGCACAGGCGCGCGTGGGCGCATATCGCCCTGCACTCGCCCTTGTCGAAGCTTGCGCCGAGCAATCGGGCAAGCCTGTCGGCGACGAGAAAGCCCACGTTGTGAAAGGTGTCGGCGTACTGCCTGTCGGGATTGCCCAAACCGACTACAAGATACATTTTGTTTTCCTCCCGATTTTTTGAAAATAACCCAAAGCGACCCGCCGAGCCTTTGGCAAGGGGGTCTTTCAAACAAATTTATTTTAACACATTTCCGAAATAAATTCAAAGGTTTAAAAGTAACAGCGTCAAAATTTTTGCCGATTGCCGTCGTTTGTGGTAAAATAACGGCATGAATGAAATTGTTTCGGAAGTTATGCGCCTGCACGGCATAAAACACTACGCGCTTTTGCCGATTGAGGGCGGCGCGCTCATAATGTATTTCGCGCTTTATTCTCCTTACGATTATTCCGAGTTTCCCGACTGCCTCAAAATAGACAGCTATTATATTACGTCCAACAAAGTATATTTTGAAAATTTGCAGCTGCTTCAAAGCCTGAAAGCTAAGGGACTTGACGCCAAACGCTACCGCCGCACCGACATAAAACAACTTCTCGACAAATACAGGCTTGCCGATTACGGAATGAACGGTCTGTGCTTCGTGAAAGAATACGGCAGCTTTTTCTTTGTTGCGACGGCGTTCGTCGAAGGCGCCGAAACGGAGTTTTTTTCTTCGATTCCCACCGTTTCCCACCCCCTTTGCACCCGCTGCGGGCTGTGTGTCGCCGCCTGCCCGCAGGACGCGCTTGTCCCAGACGGCTTTATAAAAAACAAATGTTTAAGACAAATTCAGGAGGAATACGCCGACACTCCCGAAAACAATGCGGCATTGAAAAGGAACGGAAGACTGCTAGGCTGCAATATCTGTCAGCTTGTTTGTCCGCTCAACTCCCACATAAAGCCCGTCCCGCCGCCGCAGGAGCTTGTCGAGCTTTGCAACAAGGACAGCATACTCGAAACTGTGGAAAACGAACAGACGCTGCAACGCTTGATTCCTTTGATTGGCAAAAATTACGCAAGAAAAAGCTTTTTGCTGCCGCTTGCGCGCGCATTTTTCAAATAAACGCGTCTCCCACAAGAAAGCTTCCACTTTTTTGCGGCTATCCCTACTCTCCTCAATTTTAATTTTTTCGGTCAAACGCTTGCGAAACAAAACAATGTCGGGTATAATATAAAAGATTTTAAAAATTTACGGAGACGTATCGAAGAGGTCATAACGAGCGCGACTCGAAATCGTGTTGTCGGGCAACCGGCACGTGGGTTCGAATCCCACCGTCTCCGCCAAACAGAGTCGCGTTTGAACCCGCGGCTCTGTTATTTTTGTATCAAGGGTGTCGCCGGCATCATAATCGACACCGAAGTTTATGTCCCGCAATTATCAGACTTCTACTTGACACAGAAAAGAGATGCCCACGGCAACTATACAAAATAGGCGGTAAGTGCCGCCTATTTTTCCCCAAATTTTGCCGTTTCGGGAGGCTCAGCGTAGCACAGCTTTCGCGGAAGTCAATGCGAAAAATTATCGCTGAAAAATCGAATAACTCATAACGGTGAAGCCGGGAAGGATTTCCTTCTCGGCTTTTTCTTTTGCCCTGAAACACTCGGACAGGAATGCAATATTTTTTCGTTTGTCATTGACTTCCGTGAGGTCAAAACGCAATGAACGGATCTCTACTCAATCGGTGCTACTCCGCCTCCGCCGAAAGGCAAAATAAAATTTGGAGGTAACTCTATGAAAACAGATGTTTCCAAGTTCTCGGAATTCCGAAAGTATTATCTCTCGGAATTTGAATGGTTTGACGGTGAGGAATACATCACCTTCAACCTCGTAGGCATCGACCTTGAAAAAGGCGAAGCCCAAGTCGCCGTGACGGACAGAGGCAAGATAAACGTTATCACTTACGACCTCATGACAGACAAGAACGGCAGGCTTTACTTTGAGTACGGCGCAATGTACACCCGCATCTACCCGGACGATTTCGAGGAGGCGGCATAATGAAACTCACTCTTTCCAATGTCAAGGAAATCAAGCGCAACTCGAACAGTCCTCTTACAAAGCGCGTCTGCAACTATGTCATAGGACGCTGGAGCGACTACAACGACAAGAAGTCCATCTTCACGGATGTGCTCCATAACGGTTGTTGTTCGGGTGTAGTAAGCGAACTCATTTACTACTACGACACGGTGCGCTTTTATAAGCAATACCGCCAAGAGATCAACGAGATGCTTTACAACATCATGAACGAAACGGGGCTTTACGCTCCTTCCGAACTCTTCGGAGACAAGTGGGACAAGGAAGATCCGCTTGCACAGGATGACTTCAATCAGAACCTGCTGGCGTGGTTCGGCTTCGAAGAGACGCTCCGGAACATCGGCTACAACTTCGAAACTTTACAAAATTGCATTTGAGGAGGATACGGAAATGGCAGACAAGAACATCGCAAAGAAAGAAAAGGCAATCGAAATCATGAAGAAAATGGACATCTACAAACCGTACATAAAAGGCTTCCGCGAAAGCGACAAAGTCTGCTTCTTTGAGGGGTTCGGCGGTTTCTGGATCGACCAAGAACCTGAACTTCATGAAAAGATGAAAGCAATCGAGGAAAAGCACAAGTGCAAAGTTTACGCCGTTACGCACGAATATACGGAATTCGGAGAACTTTACGACTTCCTTATCGTAACCGACTATCCCGAAGAATGGGATACGCTCGTGTACACCGAAGGAAACCGTCATACGGCTTTTGCTTACGTCTGGAACAAAGACGACGACTGGTGCTCGGAATTCGGTAGCGTTACCGTACAAAGCTTCGGGGGCGGTATCAGAAGAATTGCGTGAGGTGAAATATGAAAATTTACTTAGTAGTATTTGAATGGTCTACCGAAGATGACTCGGACGTAGATATTGAAGCTTTTGACAGCTATAAAAAAGCTATCATGCGGTTTCAAGAACGCATAAACGACGAAAAGACGGATATGTCTTGGGTGCATGAAGCTTTCGATGAAAACGGTGACATTCTTGAGGGATATGATTTCGATGAATGTCAACCCGATACGCGCTTAGAAACTTATACTTATTGGAATATCACGAACAAATATAACTGGTCGATGCACGATTACATCGCCCTTGTACAGTTGGAGGTTAAATAATGAAACCCTTTAAATCACTAGCGCATATCCATTCCCTGAACGGGGAAATGGACGAAATAACGATAATCGATAAAGTCGGAGATAACGACTACATCGTGGACTACAAGGGCGTGAAATGTCACGCCCTTTTCAATTGGTTCAACTGTACCTATTACGCAGACGACATTTACTCAATCGTCAAGGAGGTTTAATACTATGGCTAAATTAACGGAACTCAAGAAATATCTTAATTACGAATTTTCATCCGGCTGTTATATGGGCGAAGATTACAAATCCTTTCAAACCAAATATATCAACTACCTGAAAGCAATATGCCGTGAAAATCACTGGCAGCTCGTCAACGTTGGAAGAAACCATTACTGTTTCTCTGCTTTTATCAAGAGTGCAGAAAACAAATGCGTTTACATCTCCATCAGCGACGTCAGGTATTTCTCAAACGAATGGCACGACCATATTCTCATTCGCACGGCAAAAAACGAAGTCGATTACAGAGGCGGTTTCAATCACTATACCACCCTCGACAGGCTGGAAGTAAAAGCCGCCGAACTTCTGGACGATATGCCGTTTTAAGGAGGCGCAATATGAAATCAATCATTGAAGAACTGTATTACGGAAATATCTATGCAAAAGACATTGTATTACCCGAAAAGAAACGCAAAAAAGAACTCGCCCTTTACGACAAACTGAAAGCCACTCTATCCAAAGAAAGCGACGAGCTCTTTGAAAAATTTATCGAACTTACCGATGATCATTACGACGAACTGATGCTCATGATTTACAAACGCGGCGTTTCTACGGGAATTATGCTTGCATCCGAAGCGTTTATCGAAGGAGAAAAACTATGCGATTAAACCTTGAAACAAAAACCAAAGAACAGGAACTCGTAAAGGCGTATCTTGAAGAAAATGCAAGCGCAACGCTTGCAGAGAAAATCAACAACGGCACGCCTTTTGAAAAGGACGAAAAGACTCTTATCAACAAAAAGACTTTGGACAGCTTTATGAAATACGCATCGGACGAGGCTAGGAAACTTGCTTCGAAAGGCGCAAATTCCGCGTGTGTAGAAGATAAAGTCGTGTACGGCTGGGCTATTCACTACTTTGAAGAAGACAGCATCGAAGGCACGCTCTTTAATGCGGACGGTACAGAATATAAACCTACTCCGAAACCGACGCCTGCTCAGGTCAGGAAAGTAGAAGCGAAAAAGCCGGAACAACGTCAACCGTCGCTATTTGATTTTATGGAGCCGGAAACATCCGAACCCGAAGTCAAAGACGAAAACGGTGCCGACGAGGACGAACAGCCTTCACAGGAAGAAATCGACGAAATCCTTGCCGAAATCGCCGAAGAAGAAAAAGCCGATACGCAACCGGAAAAACCCGTTTCCCCGATATGGCAAAAGTATCAAAAACTTCAAAAGGAACATTCCGACCGTATTCTCCTGTACCGCTTGGGCGACTTCTATGAAGTTTTCGGGGATAATGCCGTAATTCTTTCCGACGAACTCGGTTTAACCCTTACAGGCAGAGATTTCGGGCTTACAAGCCGCGTACCGATGATTGGCTTTCCTTATCACGTAGCAGACAACTATCTACAAAAAATAATTCAAAAGCACAAAGTCGCCATCGCCGAAACGCCCGATGACGTAAAGCTGCTCCCTGAACCCGAAGAAGATTTCGATGAACTTACCGAAGAAGAAATGCGGGAGTTTGACGGCGATATAGAAGAACCGAATAACTTTGACGACGAACCCGATGACATTGATACTTCCGCCTTCGATAAAACGGCGCTATGCAAACTCGATGAAATCTTCGGCGAAAAACTTATCTTGAGGTGAAATATGAGAGAAACAGACATCAGACCTATTCCGAAATACATATTGAAGCAAATCCGCAAAAGGGATAACAAAAACTATCCTACACCAGACGGACACGTTCGCTGTTATGCGTATCTTACCACTTGGAAAAACGAGCTTATAAAAGTAACCGTTGCCGTAAAACACCGCTACAAAAAGTGGTACTGCAAACAAGTTGCCGTTCACGGACTTGACTCGGAAAAATGCTTCGTAAAGGATATGGAATACTGTTATTGCGCCGGTATGGGATTCCGCTTCGGCTGGTACGAAGAAGGCTTGCAAAAGTACAAGCAATGGTACGAACGCGGCTGGTGCTGGGCGTATGACAAATACTATGATCCCTTTGCGGAGATCGTAAATCCGCACTTCATAGACCGCTTGCCGGATTTCAGATATTCCGCGTATAAAATGTATCAGGGCTGCAATATTTTCAAGTATTTACGGCTCTACCGACAGTATCCGCAGCTCGAAATGCTGATGAAGCTCGGCTTTTCACGGATCGCGTTGAGCAAGACGATACTCAAACGCTGCGGAACGGATAAAGCCTTCTGCAAGTGGCTTATCGCGAACAGAGCGGCGCTTCATGACAGGCATTACTACATAGATGTCATCGTCAAAGCATATAAGACCAAGAAGCCGCTCGAGCAGCTTCAACACTACAAGGAAGCGAAACTTCGGCTGATCCACGACAGCGCGCTCGAACCGTTAAAGGAGCTGTTCAAAGGCAAAGAACTTGAACGGCTCTTTGATTATGTCGCGGAGAAACGCACCAATCCGCATACCTATCTCGACTACCTCAAAGCCTGCCAAAACCTCGGCTTGGATATGTCCGAAGAGAAGAACCGCTTCCCTCACGACTTCAAACGCTGGCACGACATACGCATAGACCAATACGCCGCGAAAAAGGCTATGGAAGACGCGGAAAAGCGCAAGGAACTGTATGCGCAATTCGCCGCAGTTGCGGAGAAATACCTGTCCCTGCAACACGCGAAACGAAGCGCGTTTATCTGCGTTATCGCAAGAAGTCCGGCAGACCTTATCCGTGAGGGAGAGGCATTGCACCATTGCGTGGGACGGATGAACTACGACCAGCGCATGGTGAGAGAAGAATCGCTCATCTTCTTTGTCCGCGCAAAGGAAAGCCCGGATATTCCGCTCGTGACGCTCGAATACTCGCCGCGCAGTCACAAAGTCCTGCAATGTTACGGCGAACACGACCATAAGCCGAGCGAGGATATTCTGCACTATGTCAACAAAATCTGGCTGCCTTACGCCAACAGAACCATCAAACAGATCGCGGCATAAACCGCAAAGGAGAAAACACTATGTCTAACTACTTCAGAATTACCGCCTACCACCCCGAACAAGACCTTTCGGCTATCTTCGACAGCAACGGCTACTTTGAAAGGCTGTGGCAGTTTTCCGCCTATCTCATCCAAAAAGGCTTCAAGATCATAGAGGCCGGGAACGAAGAGAAATTCGACGAAGGCGATATGCCGAAAGCCGAACGAGACGCCGTCCACATCATCCTTCGCGCCTGTAAGAGCGGACAGCCCGACATCAAAGACAACCGCATAACGGTAGAAGGAAAATCCTACACGACCATATAAAACAAAAAAGCCGCGTCACTGCGGCTTTTTTTATGCTGTTTTATTTATATTATTTCACGCTATCATCCAAGAGGGAATAGATACTCTTTGCAATATACCAAAACATCACTGGCGGAATAGCATTCCCGATCTGTCTATATGCATCGCCTTCAGAACCCGCAAATATAAACGAATCTGGAAATGATTGAATTCTAGCCGCTTCTCTAGGAGTGAATCTTCTATACAATTCTTTATCGGCATCAACCAACAAAACCGGGTCTCGCGAATTCAAACTAGTTTTTGCTAAATGACTAGTTATAGTTAAACAAGGCTCGTCTAAATTTTGTGCCAAACCTCTTTTCATGTTGTTTTTTGCATTTTTCATTCCTTGCACAGCTCTTTCTGAAAAATAATATCTTCTATTTTCGATAGCAAGCTGCGGAATAACAGTAGATAATGGTACCCACTCCTTCTGTGATTTTTCAGGAAATTCATATTCTTTTTCAATATCATTCCTTACGCCAACGACAATCACGCGTTCTCTTTTTTGCGGGACTCCGTAATCGGCTGCATTAAGCAAAGTTTTATATGTTTTATAGCCGCAGGCTTCAAATTCAGATACTATTTTCTTGAAAATTTTTCCGCCATATAGCGTCATTAACCCCTTGACATTCTCTGCGATAAACACCTTCGGACGCTTTTCTTTTACAACCCTTAGCATCTGTTTATATAAATTCGCTCGATCATCAAAAGGATCCTTCGTTGGATTAACCGTACTGAACGATTGACACGGAAAACCTCCGACTAAAACATCATGATCTGGTATATCTGCCGATGAGATACTACAGATATCTCCACAAATAACTTTATCGGGCTTAAAATTTAATTCATGTGTTGCCAGTGCCTTAGGGCATATATCAGTTGCAAACACCAACTCGAATGGCAAGCGATCATAATAGTGACCATTAAATTCAAAGCCACCAAGCATTCCCAAATCAGCTCCACCGCAACCACAAAACAATGATGCCACTTTATACATTTTGCACCTCACCATTGACTATTACTTGATTTACAGCATCATTTCTAAAATCAATTCGGTACATCGTTGGAACAGCATTTATAATACCATCCTTATCTTTTTGGTTAATATCAGATATAATAAAGATGATAATTTGCTCTCGAGTAAAATACACTCGATAAATATGGTAAAAACTCCCATGTTGCTTCGCAGCAATCCATTCATTTCGCGTTAAATTAATTGTATCAAACCACAACACATCATTGATATCCGGAGCCGTAATTCGTTTAGTTGATTTAACCTCAATATATTTTACAAATTCCGCGTACTCGCCGGGTTCGGCAATCACGGATTGAATATCAAAACCAAGGCCTTTTGTTTTCCCCAAATGAATTACCTTATTAACAAGTCTTGAATTGAAATTGGAAACTCGTTTCTTTTCATATGCCAATACATACTTTTCTCCCTCATCTCCAATAACAGTTGTATTATCAGAGCCTTCTTCGCTCTCGCCATCTTCCTCAGCATCCGCATCCGCAACATCGATTAACGATGCTATATCCGTTGAGAAACTTTCAGCCTTATCCGAAAGACTTCCAAAATATACAGCCCAATCAAAATAGAACTGATCTCTTCCTTCTTTTGTTGATAAATCATACGAATACACATCAAAAGATGGTGCGATAGTAGCATCGGCAGTAAATTTTTCAATAGCACTTATTTCTTTAAGATTCAATTTAACAGTATTATCGCATATAATAACAAGATTCGCAAGCTCCAACATATTAATCTGCTCATTAATATGCTGCCAATCATACGAACTAGCCTTGCCGGGAGAATGTATCGTTCTTTGGATACTTCTTTTCCTATCAAGAATAATAGCATTAAAAACCTCAAGAGGAGTGGCCTTCCCTTGCAAAACATCCAACGAATTCAAAATGTAATAACCTATTTCTTTCTTAGAGAGAAATATGCTTTTGCTATCAGCAATTTGTAACACTTTTAATAGAAAAGCATTGGGACGAATTTTAATGCCGTGATCAAGCCGATCCAATACAGTTCCTATTGTTTGTGTCCCATTAGGAAATTGCATTTTATAGCAAATGTCCTTAAAAAATGCTGGGGCATCACTATCCGCAAAATATTTTTGAGTTCTTTCCGATGCATATACATATCCATCGTCAGCGCAAAAATACATGCCAAACAGCTTCCCTGATATTTCTGTTCTATGATTATCTAATGTCTTTTGAGTTGTATCATCAGGCAAATATTTACGAAAAGCTTCATCAAAAGCTTTCTGAAAATCCGCTTTTTCACAAGGACATATGTCATTCAATACGGTAGCATATGCCGGTAACAGATTGTCCATATCTCTTTGAGCTTTCCCACGAATAATCGTACATCTATACTGCCTAGTTTGATCGTACATATTTTATCTCCTTAAAAATTCCGCTACTTGATGTGCTATTGCTTCTGCTAATAATGGTGGAACGGCATTACCAACCTGTTTAAGTTGGTGAGTTTTTATCCCTGTAAATTCAAATGCGTCGGGAAACGATTGAATACGCGCCGACTCGCGTACTGTTGGCACACGATTTTCCTTATAATGAAAATGATGATTATGTCCAGTATCAATCGTAAAACAAGGCTTATGGCTATCCATTCTGGTCCATGCAATATTAACCTTACGAGTATCCCTAAGTTCTTTAGGTAATGACTTATAATTGCCTCCATCAGGAACCAATGCAATAATCGATTTCGTTTTTGCAGTATGTAGCACGGCAGAATGATTCAATATCATCTTTGAATCTCCTCTCATCCTTTTTTGATACTCGCTTTCAGCCGGCTTCCCATAAGGAAATCTATCCCCTAAATCCACATCATCGGGAATAAAATCAAGATCGGAAATCGCCTCCTTAGTAGTAATCGGAGGTAACAATCCCGGACCATATTGCGGCTTTGGGAACTCGAAATATTGCTCTCCAAAGACATCCTTATTTAAGCCAACAAAAAATACACGCTTTCTTTGTTGCGGAACGCCATATTGCTCTGCAGAAAGTAACTTCATTGCAACATTATAGCCAAGCGTTGAAAAGTCATGAATAATATTTTCTTTAATTTTGCCTTCAAACAGCCGAACAAGCCCCGGGACATTTTCCATAACAAATATTTTCGGTTTTAATTCACCGACAATACTCACAAAGGATTTATAAAGAATGTTCCTTGGATCATCAATCAAGCGTTTACCAGATACTGAAAAGCCTTGGCAAGGTGGTCCGCCGATTATTACATCAACATCATCAATGGAAAGACCAGACTCATTAGCAATTTGCTTTCCGTTAATAGTTGTTATATCGCAATTAAACACCTTAGCTTCGGGAAAATTTGCTGCATAAGTATTAGTAGCATCAACCCATGAATCTACTCCAGCACAGATATGAAAACCCGCCTGTTTAAAGCCTAAAGAAAATCCTCCGCATCCGCAGAATAAATCTATTACATTACAACCATTATTTTGCATTACTTTCTCCTCTACGAGCATCTAACGGCTTTTCTGCATCCTTAGGAATCGCCCAAGACATACCAAGTTTGAATACTCCTTCAATGCGGTTTTTCGCACATAAGATTTGCACGCGCCGTTGCGAAATCTTCCATTTCTGAGCAGCTTCATATGCAGTGATATATTCAGCCATTGTCTTCTCCTTTTGTTCTATGGGGCGAACAATAGTATTATATCATAAAGCCACTTGAATGGCAAGCTTTTAAATGGGCTTGCACAAGTTTTTCAAACCCAACATTCAAGCTTCCATATTCATCCTTAATTGGAACCAAAACCACCATTTGCAACCGTGGCGTGTGCTTGTCTTGATACGAGAGCGCCGGCGCTTCGCGCCGCCGCGACAAGCACACGCCACTCGACCAAACCCGATTAAAGGCGGAAAAGAAAAGTGATGACGGAAGCGGAGTCGCCCGCTAACCCGCTTGGGCGATCTTCCGCTTTTACCGTCACACTTCCCTTTTTTCTTTCCGTATCCGTCCTGTGTTCAATTACACTTCCTCATTTGGTCGATGACGCCTTTGCTTACTTGCCCCATGTAGCAGCCCTCATCCCAGCACGAGAAATCATCGTAAAGGAGTAGCTTCTTTTCCTCACTCCCTATCGTGCAGACGATGTCCTCGTCCATGATGTCCGAGATGAAGAATTGCGGCAGTCCCTTCGAGTAAACCATCTTCTCGCCGGTCTTTTCCATATACTTCGTGAGATACGCTATCGCCTCGCCGAGCATAGAACGGTCGTCCACAGCCTTGAAGTCGGATCTGCCGAATCTTTCGTTGAAATAAGTGTTCTGTATTGTCGTCTGCACCTTTTTCTTGACAGGCGAATAGTCCTTGACTTCTATGAGTTCACCCGGCATTGAACCGTCCGGAATGTAGAACAGTCCGTGGAAGTGAAGCCGCTGTTTTTCGGGAGAACGCTCCCACACCCCGACATATTTCCAGCCCTTGCGGTGGCACATCATTTTGAAGCATCCGCGCAGCTTCCTCATAAAGCTCTCTTCGGTATGCTTTGCCCCATCATAGGTGAAAGTGCAAAAGTAGTTGAAGTCCTGCAAATTCACCTTGCGCGTGAGCCTGATGCGCCGACATATCAGATTCCGCAATTTCCGCTCAAATTGCACTTCCACATACTTTATCGTGCTATCTTCGTCCTTAAAGTACGGCTTCATGTTGCGAACGATAAACTTCTTCCTCGCGCTTCGGGACTGCCCTGCCGACTTTTGATACAGCTCTTCAAACAATTCTTTCCGCGTCATCGTCCTCGATCTTACCTTCTTTTCAACCGCAGGTTCGACCTCTTCCTCATTTTCCGTATGCGAAGACGGCGCATCGTCATCAATGGACGGTGCGCTTTCTTCTGCGTTTATAGTTTCTTCCTGTTCCGTGGTCTGTGCCTCTTCCTGTTCCGTCACCTCTATCTCTTCTTCCGGCGGACGGAAACGCCGTCTTGACGGCCTTGTCGTGTGCGGTATCGCTATGTAGTGACTGCCGTCAAAATACACCTTGCATTCGCCATAAGACATGGTTGCCTCCTTTTGCCGTAAAGGAAGCGGACAGCCCGTAAATCACGCAGAACTGTCGCCGTCCGCGTCCCTATACAGCGAGTTGATGAAATAACTGTTCTGCATTTTGAGTTCCTCCACCGAAGCCTTTTCCGTAGCGTATTCCAAGTAGTCCGCAAGCCCTGTATAACTGCGCCGTGCCATATCGTTGAAGTAGTCCGAGAAACAGTCCGTGCTGAACCGCTGCGCATAGATCTTCGCACTCATCAGGTAATACTTCTTATTCTCCGTCTTGCCGTCCATCGTGCCGCGCTCTTTCTCTATCTTCAAAACCGAGTAGCCGAAGCGGTTGTAAATGCGTAAGTTTCGCCGCCAAAGCCACGCGACAACGCTTTTGAGGATATGCACCAGCAAGGTATTGTCCCCACGCCTGAAACGGAAGTCATAATACAGCGACAGAAAGCGGTTGAACGCCCACTCCGAGAGCATCTCCTCTATCGTGTAGAACGGCAATGCAAGCCGCATATCTCCGCACGAAGCGATGTTGATGATGTCCGCAAGGTCGCGCGCATCCGCACCCCAAGACTCCGGTCTTTGCTCATCGGTAAAGACTTTAATAAACGGGAAGTTGTCCACGGTGGCGGAGTGCCGGCACATTTTCAGCCACGAGTTAAAGAGGTCGTTCTTTTGGTTGGTATCGTCGGTATTGCGCTTGACTTCTTTCAGTTCCAGATTATTGCCGCGCTCTTTGCCTATCTCAGTAATGGCGACGACGCCGAACTCAAAGCTCCCTGCTTGGGGGTTGTTCTCCAAAACCTTCTTGCCGAGGCGCAGCACGTCGAAATCAAGGATATGCGCGTGGCGGCTGCTATCGCGTCGGCGTTTCGGAAAGAAATCCGTGAGCCATAGTGGAAAATTACCGTTATCTAAAAGCGCGTTGTCCGTTCGTATCGAGTAATTTGCCACGATAAGGCTGCTCTCCAAAACATAGATGAAGTACGCCTGCGCGTAAGTTTCCAGCACGTCGAACAAGCCATTAACCTTGAGCGCGTCGTAAAACGTTCCGCCGTATCTCTTGCAATCATAGCCGTAGAGCTGCCACTCGGCGTTGCGGTGCCTGATGAACCTTGAGCGCTTTAACGTCACCAATGCCTTGACCGAGGCGAGGTTATATATCGTTCCGTGCTCCATACAGGAGCGCAGTTCGTCCTCGAAGGCAATCCACGGGAAATACGGGAATTTCATGTCGTTCTGCTGCAATATGGAAAGCGCCTTCTGCCTGAACATAACCTCTTGCGAGAGTACCATGTCCGTGATGAGCGTCGTTTTCTTCTTTCCCATAGAGCCACAAGACATAGACACAATGGGCAGTTCGTTTATAAACCCGCAGTTTCTTGCCTCGAAGTGCCGCAATCTGTTCAGGGCGATCTTCTTTCGCGAACGATTAAACAGCAGCCAGCAAACAGTCGCAATGCTCCACCACGGAAAGTGCCGAAAAATGACCTGCAAATCGATGAACAGCTTGCAGACCTGCACATAGAGATTTGTAACGTCAAAGCTCAACACGAAGTAGAAGTAGTACGCAAAAAAGCCCATGACAATGCTTGCGGCGTTCAGGTGGAACACCCAGAGGATGATCCAGCATATCCATATCGCCGGGTTTTGCTGCAGGAAATCACGATAGGATAATACGGCGCGTTTGAGCGGCTGATATGTGTATTTTGAAATCGCCTTGAACACACGCAGCGGCTTTGTATCTTGATTGTGCTTTGTGTTGCCCTGCCGATACATTCTGTAAATGACGAGTATCAGCACGATAACGCACGGCAGAAGAACGGCAATGACCTTTGCGACCACGACCAAGACATTCCCGACCGCAGACCAATAGCCTGCAAAGTTCTCGCCGTCTATAAGAAGGGCAAAGTATTCCTTTGCAGAGGCGGTAAACCCGTCCCAATCGGACGGCAACAGTATCTCCCATTGAAGCACGCCCGAATATTCCGTAACTGTTGGCGTAAAGGAATAATCTATGCCGACAAGCTCACAGAAGTAATAGGCAACGGACAGCCCGAAGTCGCGGCAGCTCTCCGCAAACCGCACATACGATTGCCCGAACACGAATATGCCCAACACCACAAACGCAAGGGAGATGATAGCTGTAACGGCAATGTTAAAGCGTCTGCTCATAATACACCTCCGCAGTTTCCGCATCGGAAGGCAATCGGCTACAAGTGTAGCACAAGTAGCCGACGCCAAGTCCCAATGCTATCAAGAGAAGAACTGCGAGGATCCTCTTGATGGTTTTCATTCCTTCCTCCTATTTTTTAGGCCAGCTCGCCATCGCCTCAATGTAGTTCCATTCGTCGTCGCTGATAAAGTCCTTCGGGAAATCTTCCCGCATGACCTTCATATAGCGTTCTCGCTGCTCCTCGCAGTCCTGCGACGGCTTGCCGGCTTTATTCTTTTTGGCATAGTAGGCACGGATGGCGTACTTCTGCGCGTTGGATTTACACTTGAATTTGGATTGCTTGCTCATTCCTTCCTCCTGTCGCTGTATTTTTCGACTGCCTTTTTGACCTGTCTGTTTTGACTGGCTTTTTTGACGATGACCGCAATCAGCTTGACGATAAGCACGACCAGCACGATGATAAGAATAACGCTCAACAGCTTTACCCACCACGGCGTATCGTCGGGCATCTGTACGGGCGGCGTGATGTCGTTCACGATGTCGATGGGACTTGCCACCGCCGGTATGACCGTATATTTGCCGTCCTTTTGGAAGGAGAGCTGTATAATATCGAAGTCGAAGAACACGCTCTCCCAAGCCCTGTACGCCTGCCCGCTCGTGTGCTTATCCTGCCACAGAAAGCCTGCGCCAAGCTCGATGATGTCAACGGGCGCGGAATAGTAGTCGCTCGTCGCAAAGCGGAACAGTACGACGACTTTTTCCTCGTCCGCAGTGTCGTTCACCGTCACCGCGTCGGTATAAAAGGCTTTGAGCGCCGACACGTCCTTGTTGTTTATAAGCAGCCGTTCGGATATTTCCGCATCGCTGCCGTTCAGATCTTCCGCCTTGACGGTATAGATGGGCGCGACGGTGCGGCTCTCTTCGTCGGGGATATTGCCGAAGATGGTTTCAAACAAGCCCCAATTTATCCAATTATCCCAGAACGACGGATCGGTTTCCTTCCAGCTTGAAA
>ENA-ORPD01000292-ORPD01000292.1-human-gut-metagenome-genome-assembly--contig:-NODE-292-length-51892-cov-22.586106_pt1 | contig 51892 bp, 49 predicted proteins | sample MGYA00242143_ERZ509076 | MGnify/ENA primary metagenome ERZ509076 (study PRJEB26280, sample SAMEA2338706) | human gut metagenome | biome: human gut; feature: human-associated habitat; material: faeces... | reverse complement strand
TTTATTTAATTAGAATTTTATTTATTAAATATGTTATTTTAGAGTTATTTTGTTTTTTACTTTTTAAGTAATATTTTATTTTGTTATTAATCTTGAATTAACAGTATATTTACTGTTTTTTTTATGATATAATAAATTGTAGATAGGGATGAATTTATGAGAAACTTTAAATATTTTATATTTTTTCTTTCAGCATTGTTGTTTAGCATTATTACAGTTAATGCTGCTAACCAAACCTTTAAGTGTGAGTATGATAATGGAGATGGTAATAAGGGTTCTGTTGAATTTCAGTGGGTAAATGAAAATACTGTGGCTTGGAGTTTGAATGTTCAATATAATTCTGAAAAAACTTCAAATTTTAAAACTGAAAATGGTAAGATAGCAAATGCTAATATTGTTAATAAGTATATTTCTAACAATAAGTGTCCTAATGCTTTATTGTTTTTTAAAGCAAAAGGTTTTCTTGCATCTGATGAGTATGTTGTATTTGGTAATGGTAGTAATGATTTTAGTTCCTATTTCGAAAAAATAAAGTCCGCTGATCATGATAATAATGATATATATGGTGTAATAAAATTAAAAAGTGATAAACAAACGGAATTAAATAATTTTGGACTTTTGCTTGGTGATGCATTAAAAGAGGCAAATGCGTTTATCAACGATAAAGACTGCAAACCTAATCCTAAAAAAGGTTATGTAAAAACTTGTAGTCAAAAGAATAATAATGTTATAAATAGCTTTAATAATGTTGAAAGGAATTATAATAGATTAGTTAATATTAAAATTTTAACACCATCAGATGATCTTTATAAAAAATATAATGATGAATATAAAAAGGCTGTAGAGAATGCTAAATACGATTCACCATTAGAGGAAGAATATCCTGATGATGATTCAAATGATGATACTGAAGATTTATCACCTGTTCCAGGTGATGATGAACTAGCAAACCCTGATGATCCTTATGGTGATGATGCTGACAAGAAGTATCATACAACAACTGATCGTGATAATAATGTTGATTTATCAGGATGCATAATTGATAAAGGGACACAATCAATTATTGATTGGATAATGAATTTAGTAAGAATTGGTGGGGTAATACTACTAGTAGTACTTGGAATGCTTGATTTTGTAAAAGCAGCAGCATCAGGGGAACAAGAAGAAATGAAAAAAAGCAAATCCAAATTTGTTAAAAGATTAATTGCGTGTGTTGTACTATTCTTTATACCAATAATAGTAGATATATTAGTTGGATTAGTTAATCTTGGAAGTGGAGAAAATTGTAATTCAAATGATTCTAATGATAAAACTGATGATTCTAATAATCGTGTTAGTTATCAATGTTCATGTAAATATTATAGGAGCAATGTAGATGAACCAAATATAAGTGATGTTTCATTAAGTTTTGATGTAACTAATAAGGATAATTTTGATAGTCACACAATTAATTATAATGGGAAAAATGTTACTGTTAAAATAAATTCTCCACAAAAGAATGCTACATCATATACAGATATGTTGTGTCCAAAAAAATGCTCTTTTGATGAAAGTAAGAAAGTATTAACTTGTTCATCAAAAGATAATGATGAAACTTTTCAAAATAATAATCCACATTTTTATCAAGCTGCTGATGAAAATGGTAAATTATTAGAAAATTGTAAAATACTTTCTAATTAAGCTTATAAAAAGTTTTGATTGTAAAATAGTAAAAAAATAATAATTATTCTCATAAAATAAAATCACTCATAATATATATTAGGGTGATTTTTATATGCTTTCAATTATTTCATTAAAAGAATTTGAATTAAAAAGAAATAGTTTTATTATAATTGATATAAGAAGTTCAGAAAAATATAATAATAACCATATACCAAACTCAATAAATATTCCTGTTGGAAAACTTATTGTTACTCCACAAAATTATTTAGATAAAAATAAAACATATTGTTTATATTGTACAAAAGGTATTAGTAGTTTAAATATTGGAAAAATACTTTCAACGCAAGGTTATAAAATACTAAGTTTAGATGGTGGATATGAAAATTGGATATTAAATCATTAAAAAACATTGACGAACAAATGTATGAATGCTAAAATTATTATAGGATGGTGAGGCTAATGTTATACGTCATAATAGGATTAAATGTATTAATAATAATTTTAGTTGTTATCTCTATAACAAAAAATATTAATGAGTCAAATATAACAGAAAGATTAGGAAAGCTTGAAACAAATATGGTTAAAGAAGTAGGGAGTTTTCAAAATGAAATTAATTTAACACTCAATAAACATTTTAATGAGCAAAATGACAAAATAGAACAAAAACTTCGTATGATAAATGATAAAGTAAATGAAAGAATAGATCAAAATTTTGAAAAAACGAATAAAACATTTACAAATGTTTTAGAACGTCTATCAAAAATAGATGAAGCTCAAAAGAAAATTGATACACTAGGTGAAGATATAGTATCACTACAAGAAGTACTAACTGATAAGAAAACACGCGGTATATATGGAGAAGTAAACTTAAAACATATACTTACGAATGTGTTTGGTGAAAATAATGATAAAATATATAAATTACAATATACATTTGAAAATGGTAGTATAGCTGATAGTGTATTATTCGCACCAGAACCTCTTGGCGTTATTGCAATAGATTCAAAATTTCCTTTAGAAAATTATCAAAATATGGTTAACAAAGAAAATTCTAAAGAAAGCAGAAATATGTATGAAAAACTATTTAAGCAAGATATGAAAAAACATATAGATGCTATTAGTAGTAAATACATAATACCAGGGGTTACTTCGGATCAAGCAATCTTATTTTTACCTGCAGAAGCCATATTTGCTGAGGTTAATGCATATCATCAAGATATAATAGACTATGCTTATAAAAAAAGAGTATGGATTACATCTCCAACTACACTTATAAGTACACTTACAACGATACAAATAATAATAAAAAATATAGAAAGAGATAAATATACAAAAGTTATTCACAGCGAATTGAAATTATTGAATGAAGAATTCATAAGATATAAGGATAGATGGGATAAACTATATAGAAGTATTGAAACAGTTTCAAAAGATGTAAAAGATATACATGTTACAACTGATAAAATTACAAAAAGATTTAACTCAATTAATCAAGTAGAAATGGATAAGATAGAATATGAAGATAATAAATAATTTATTAGTTTTATTAATATGGATATTGAATATATTTTCAATTGTATTTAATATAAGTTTTAATTATGAAGTAAACATATTAATTTGTATTTCACTTTCAATAATAGTTGTTTTACCACGATTATTAAAAAAATACATTAAACTATCAGAAATTTCGGAGTTTATATTTTTAATATTTATAATACTTGCTGGTGAGTTTGGAAGTGTATTAAAACTATATGAAATAGTATATTGGTATGATTCATTTACACACTTTTTATCAGGAACATTAACTGCTTACTTAGGATTCTTAATATTAAAAAAAGAAAAATCATTAACTAAAAAAAACTCATTTAACATATTATTTATAATTTCATTTGTACTTGCTATTGCAGCTTTCTGGGAAATATTTGAATTTACTGCTGATAATATATTTGGTAATGATGCTCAAAGAGTTTTAGAAACAGGTGTTACAGATACAATGAAAGATATAATATGTGCATTGTTTGGTGGTATATTATTTATTGTTGCATATTTGTATAAAAGACCAATAATAAGTAAAAAATAAATGTATATTAATGTAAATATAGTATTAAAATACTATATTTTTTAATTTAATTAAATTATAATTATAATAGAGGTGGCTTTATATGGAAGAACAAATACTTGAAATATTAAAAAATGAAAATAAGGCTTTATCAGTACATGAACTTGAAGATAAACTAGGTTTTACAACAGTTGATGAATTAAAAGAATTACTTAAAACATTAAATAATCTAGAAGACAACTTAAAAATATATAGGACAAAAAAAGATAACTATATGTTGTTTACTAATAGTCATTTAAAAATAGGTAGAATGATTATTAACAAAAAGGGTTTTGGATTTGTTGATATAGAAGGTGATGAGGATGTATTTATCGCACCATCAAATCTAAACGGTGCAATACATAATGATAAAGTAATTGTTGAAATAACTAGTAAAAATGGTATGCAACTAGAAGGTAGAATTCTTAAAATCGTTGATAGAAAATTTAAAGAAATGGTTGGAGAATTTTATTATTCAAAAGGAAAAGGCTATGTAGATTTAGATGATGAAAAAGTAAAATTAAAAATCGAAATAGATAAAAATAAAACATTAGGCGCTATGAACGGTCATAAAGTATTAGTTAAAATAACAAATAGAGTAAGGGATTATGAATATAAGGGTGAAGTTATAAAAATACTAGGACATAAAAATGATCCAGGTGTTGATATTTTATCAATAGTTGCTAAGTATGGAATAAATGATACATTTCCAGATAAAGTAATGGAACAAACAAGTAAAATTCCTTTAACAATTGAAGGTGAAGATTTTGGAAATAGAAGGGATTTAAGAGACCAAGTAATTTTTACAATAGATGGTGATGATACAAAAGATATAGATGATGCTATAAGTTTAAAAGTTTTAGATAATGGTAATTATGAGTTGGGTGTTCATATAGCTGATGTAAGTTATTATGTTAAAGAAGATACACCACTTGATTTAGAAGCATATGATAGAGGAACCAGTGTTTATTTAGCAGATAGAGTAATTCCAATGCTTCCTCATAAACTTTCTAACGGAATTTGTTCATTAAATGAAAATGAAGATAGATTTGCTATGTCATGTGTAATGGAAATAGACAATAAAGGTAAAGTTGTTTCATATGATATATTTGAAAGTATTATTCGATCTAGAAAAAAAATGACATATAAAAATGTAAATAAAATCTTGGAGGAGAATATAATACCAGAGGGATATGAACCATTTGCCGATACATTAATAAAAATGTTGGATTTAGCTCATATATTAAGAAAAATGAAAGAAAATCGTGGTTATATTGATTTTGGTATAGATGAAGCTAAAATAATTGTCGATGAAAAAGGAAAAGCAATTGATATAGTAAAAAGATATAGAGGAGAAGGCGAAAACTTAATAGAGGATTTCATGATTGCTGCAAATGAAACAGTAGCTACTCATATATATTATATGAATTTGCCATTTGTATATCGTATACATGGTAAACCAAATGAAGAAAAAATAGATAGATTTATTAAATTTATAAGTGTGTTAGGATATAAGATAAATGGGAAAATAAAAGATGTTCAACCTACTACTATCAAGTATATCCTTGAACAATTAAAAGATAAAGAAGAATATCATATTTTGTCATCAATGATGCTTAGAAGTATGCAAAAAGCTGTATATGATAAAAATAATATAGGACATTTTGGTTTAGGAAGTAAATGTTATACACATTTTACCTCTCCAATAAGAAGATATCCAGATTTGACTGTTCATAGATTGTTAAGAAAATATTTGTTTAAAAATCAAATAAATAATGAAGTTATAGAATATTGGGACAATAAACTTACATATTTAACTGAACATTCATCAGAAAAAGAAAGAGATTCAGTGGATTGTGAACGTGAAGTTGATGATATGAAAAAAGCTGAATATATGATGAATCATATAGGTGAAGAATATGAAGGAATAATAAGTAGTGTAACAAGTTTTGGAATGTTTGTTGAATTAGCAAATTTAATAGAAGGTTTGGTAAAAATAGATAGTTTAAATGATGATAAATATATTTATGATGAAACAACATTTTCAATTAGAGGAGATAAGAATAAAAGGGGTTATCGCCTAGGGGATAAAGTAAGAATAAAAGTAGTAGGTGCAAATAAAGAGGCTAAAACAATCGATTTTGAACTAGTAAAACAAGGTGAAGATAATGGAGATAAATAACAGAAAAGCTAAGTATGATTATGAAATTCTTAGTACAATAGAATGTGGTATTGTTTTAACAGGTACTGAAATTAAATCAATTAGAAACGGGAATGCTAATTTAAAGGATAGTTATGCAGTTATAAAAGGAAATGAAGTTTTTATTTTAGGAATGCATATTAGTGAGTATAAAGAAGGTAATATATTTAATCATGATGAAAAAAGAACTAGAAAATTATTATTACATAAAAAAGAAATATTGAAATTGTTTAATAAAGTTGAGTTAGATGGAAATACTTTAGTACCAATTAAATTATATTTTAAAGGAAATAAAGCAAAAATTCTTTTAGGTCTTGCTAAAGGTAAAAAAACATATGATAAAAGGGAAACTATTAAACAAAGAGATATTAATAGAGAAGTACAAAAACAATTAAAAAATTACTAATTGACTTATATAAATTAAAGTGTTAAAATCATATAAATGTTATTTAACATTTTAATTTTGTATGGGGCTGCTTGGTTTCGACAGATATACTTTGATATAAGTAGCAAGTCGCTTTGTACACGTTACGTACAAAACAGAAAATAACTGGAAAAAATTTAAAAGACCGTATTGCTTCAATGTTTACTAAAAACGTTGTTGCCTTTGCCTAATTTAGAATAAGGAATACGACTTTCTTTAATTTCTCTCCTATGGAAATTATTGAAGGTTCGATTTAATGGGATATATTGTTATGATGCTTATAAGTAGCAATGAATATTTTAAGCTTACTAATAATAGTGTTGTTAGTTACTTATATTATTAGGAAATTTATTAACTAAATAAGCTTGTAGAAACTTATATTTGGGAATATTTGGACAGGAGTTCGATTCTCCTCAGCTCCACCAGATTGATAGGAAACTCGAACTTTTATAAATTCGGGAGTAATAAATTACTAACAGAAATGTTAGTTTTTTTGTTATTTAAGAAAGGATAAGTGATGAGTTATGACAATAGAAACTAAAGAACTTGTAATAAGTGAAGAATTAAAAAGAAAGGTAGAAATGATTTGTAGGTTTGCTTATGTAGATTATGAATTATTAAAAATACAAATATCGCTTATGTTAAACCACATATATTAAAAGTTAAAAATAATGATTATTTGATTTTTGAAGAATATGATGAAGTTTTTATAAATGGTTATAAAGATAAAATTAAATTTAAAGACCTAGAAGAATATATCAAAGCACACTAAAACCTTGACAAATCAATAATAAAAGTTTATAGTATAGAACTAATAAAAGCAAGCAGTATCGCTTTTTAAGGGGAAAGAGAGGTACTTCTATGATTAAACGAAGACAATTACATATAAATGATTATTTAAGAGGAGTCAAAGGTATTAGTATTATCTAGTATTTTTGACCCTCTTTTTTTGAAATTAGACTTCACTTTTTCCATTTAAAGTGCCAAACATATGAAAGGAAGTGTTAAAAATATGATTGAAGAAAGAAAAATTGCGGGTATTTATAAAAGAGTATCTACACTCGACCAAAAACGAGAAGGATTTAGTTTACCCGAACAAGAAGAAAAATTAAAAGAGTTTTGTAAATTTAAAGGTTATGAAATTTACAAAGTATATGAAGATGCAGGTATTAGTGCTAAAAATGATAAAAGACCTGCATATCAAGAAATGATGAAAGATGTTAAAGATAAGAAAATAAATGTTATAGTTGCTTTTAAGTTAGATAGATTAACTCGTTCAGTCTATGATATTGAAAAATTAATGAAGTTTGTAAATGATTATGAGTGCGATATTGATTGTATGGCAGATGAATCTAATACCACTACTTCAAATGGTAGAATGGTTATGAGAATTATGACAAGTGTATCTCAAAATGAAATTGAAAATGTAGCGAAAGAACAAAATTTGGTATGGTTGGCGCTATTAAGTCAGGACATATTCCAAATCGTAGCCCTTTAGGTTTTAAAAGAGATAATAAGAAGTTAGTACCAGACCCACTTACAAAAGATATAATAGTAAGAGTGTTTGATTTATATTTAGAGGGTAAATCTCATCAAACTATTGCGAATATATTTAATAAAGAACAAGTTTTAGGTAAAACAAATTGGTATGACTCTACTATTCAAAAGATATTATCAAATGAACTTTATAAAGGCGATTTTATCAATGGTAAAAGAACTAAACATCCTACATATTATGAAAATGTTGTTGAACCAATAGTATCAAAAGAAAAATGGAAAAATTGCCAATATCAAAAACAAAGAAATGCTAGACACTATGAAAGAACAGCAACTTATCTTTTCACAAATAAATTAAAATGTGCTAATTGTGGTAAATTTCTAGGTGGTTGTGCTACTACTAAAAAGAAAAGTGGAAAAAAATATTACTACTATAAATGTGAAAGTTGCAAAACTATTTATAAGGAGTATGAAATAGAAAGTTTACTACTAGGTTTAATGTTAGAACTAGTTAAACAAGATGAACTTATAAATGATTACTATACACCATTTATTAAATCTAAATTAGATAATAAACAAGAAGATTATGAAAAAGAAATTAAGAATTTAGATAAACAAATGGATAGAATTAAAACTGCTTATATTAAAGGAGGCTTAAAACTTAATGATTTTGATAAAGAGATTAAACATATTGAATATCAAAGAACTGAATTAACTAATAAATTAAAAGAACAAAAACAATATGAGAATTTAAGTTTTACAGTTGATGATTTATTGATTATTCAAGATAAACAAGAAATAGATACTTTTGTTAATCCAGAGAAATTTATAGAAAATATTTATAATTGGTTAAATGAATCAAGAGAAAAAAGGCGAAAATTAATTGCAACTTACATTGATAATATTGAAATAAAAAAAGTTGGTGATAAAGTTGAAATGGTAGATGGGAATTTTAGGTCAGATTATATAATGGGTATGATTAGAAATCATAATAATTATGGATTACCATATAATCTTAAATGGTTTGTTGATGATTATGGTTGTAGTTTAAATATGAATAAAGAACATAAGACGCAAAAACAAGCACTTAAATACTTTAATAAATTACAAGAAACAATGGGAAGTGATTATAAACTAAACTATTATGAGGTTGATACTGATGATGATTTAAAAGATATCTCGTTTAGTTCAGAACTTGAAGCAGAAAAAATCATAAGATTAATTTGTATAAAAAATGATAAAAACTATAAGAAACAAAATTTAAGATTAGGAGTTATAACAATAGATTTATCTGATATAAAAGATAAAAATGGCAATTCGCTTTATAAAGAGGTTTTAGAGAAAGCAAAAGAGGTATATAAAAATGAGTTATGCAATATTTAGAGTTGAGCCAATAAATAAATTATCTGACCTCGCACAAATCGGATCGCACAACAAACGAGAGAAAAAAGCATATAAATCTAACCCTGATATAGATATTACTAAAACTAAAAATAATATTGAATTAGTCCCACTTTCCGAAAAATACATTAAAGGATTTTATAACTTAACAAAAGAATATAAAAAAGAACACGATAAACGAATGGAAACTATGAGAGATGATAGAAAGAAAACATTTAAACAAATGGTAGATGATTCAAATAATGTAGTTGCAGATGAACTACTATTTACTAGTGATAATGATTTCTTTAAAAATATGATAAAAGAACTAATACTAAAAAATATACCATTTCTAAAAAGCAATATATCAAAGATAAAGTCCATTTAAGCCTACTTCAAGACAAATACTATCAAAGACTAATAGACAAAGGTTTTGACCTAGAAAGAGGCATTAAAAACAGCGATAACGAGCATATTTCAATAAAAGAATTTAAAAAGATTACAAGAAAACTAGATAATAGATTAGAACAACAAAATTATCTTATGACTAGAGACTTTGAAGAACTACAAGAGAAACTAAAAACTTCTAAACCTACAATAACAGGTAAAGAAGTTAAAATTGATAAAGATACTTATGATACACTAAATAATTTTATGAATACATCAAAAAGAGTTATTAAAGATATGCCTAGAAATCAAGCATTATTTAAAGAACTAACTGATTATACACAGACCTATAAAGATTTAGAAAATGAAAAAAGAAATATTCAATATGAAGTTAGAAGATTAGAATATAAAAATAAAGAATTACAACAAGAAAATAATAAATTAAAAAGTTTATTAAATATCATAGTTCAATCCCTAAAACAATTCTTTAGAAAACTACTTAAATTAGGAAATGAAAATGATAAAGATAAAATTGTAGATGAAATAACTAGTTATCACAAATTAGATTTATACACAAATAAAGATTTACGCGATATAGCAGATAAAACACCTAGAGAAGAAGAAATAAATGATTATTTATACACAAAGAATTATGAAAAAGATGATAGAGATTTTTATGTTTAAAAACCGAGCTACAGCTCGTATGATAAAACTAAAATTCCATTTTAGTAACACACTACGCTATTGGCAAAGCCAATAACGGTGTGAAAAAGGGAATTTCCCTTTTTAAACCCTTTAAAGCATAATTTTAGCAAGGCATAAAGCCAAGTAAAATTATGTTTTTATTTGTTTAAATATGGATTGTTGCAATCACAACAAACATCACATTCAGGACAATCTAAACAAGTACAACAATCAACACTATTGTTATTGATAAGTGTTGAACAAATTGCATAAATTCCAAAACATATAAATATTAATGCACCAACATAAACACTCTTTCCAACTACAATAGCTTCTTCAGGTTGTTTTGAATTATACTTTACGGTTATGCTTTTACCTATTTTTTTTGGTCTTGAAGTATATTTTGATTTTAATAAATATTCTTTTCCATCAACAAAATATTGAACATAAAAATTATATTGATTAGAACCACCACCTTCAATATCCCTTTCAAAGTGAGAAAATTCGTTTCTGTGAATTGTCCCTTTAACTTTTTTTTGATTAGGAACTCTTTTGAATGCTCCAAATATTATTAAAATAAATATGCCAACTAATATGGCAGTAATACCTGCACCCATAAAATCACTACCTTTCACACAATATTATAACATTAAATTAAATATTTTATTAAAATTTAATTAATTTATCAAATTTTTATCAATAATTGTAAAAATTGTGTTATACTTATATCAGTTAGTAGTTATTACTACCTATAAATTTATGCCTAATGGTTGTTATACTTCCACCAAAAGGGCACCATTAATAAATTATCCGAACCATTGTGGCTCGTTTTTTCTTATAAAAAAACAAAGTGACCGAATTATATTGATAATACCTTTTCCTGCGTTTTATTGCTTGATACTTTATCATACTTCCTTGCACCAATTTTTAGAATTATCTTAAATTTGTATCATGAATTAATGTTAAATAATTTGAAAAAAACATATTATTTATGTTTTACATAATAATGTAAATACTAATTAAAAGAATATAATTTTAAACAAATATGTATGATATAATTAATACGGTGATAAGTATGTATCAAAAGTTTTTAGACGATTTAAGAAAAAAATATAATTATGATGATAATTTAATTAATGCAATAAAAATAAGTATAGTTGCCATGGTTGATACATATGGGGAAGAAAATATTAACAAAATATTAAATTTATTTTATAATACGAGAATATTTAGTACAGGTGATATGTCAAAAGAAAGTCGCGACAAAATAAGAAAAACTGTGTTAGGAGAAAGTAACAGTGATATTGTTGAAGATTTAGATAATGTATATGGAACTAACATAGATCCAGGTGCATTCTATTCATACGAGGCAATATATGATGAAAATATGGATGTTGTAGGTGAAAAAAGGTGGATAGTTGTAAATGATTTAAGTGGTAAGGTAAATGAAGAAGGATATAAAAAATTGTTTGATACTTCAATTAATATGCCATACTTTTTACACGAATTAAATCATGCGTATGCTATGCAAACACCAATATATGAAAAAAATAATAATGAGATAACTTCCAAACATGGTATGTTTAAAAACACAATAAAATATGATATTTCTACTGATAATAAAAAACATGTTAAAGATATAGATAATCAAGGAATAATTACAGAAGAAATGATAAACGAAATGTATACACAAAGACAACTTATAAAAATACTTAATAAAAGTAAATATGAAGAAGTTGAAAACGAATTAAATAATATTAATCATGTTTCAACAAGTTATAATTCATTACTTATAATGTTTGCAAATGAATTAGAAAACTTAATTGGGAAAGAAAGGTTAAGTGACTATAGAGAAAAAAATGATTTTTCTGTAATAAAAGAATTTAATGACATTGTAAAAAATTCCAAAATTGCTAAAAAATACATAGGTACAACTGATGCTTTTGAATACTTTTCAAGTAAATGTTATGAATTATTTGATTTATCTTTACATAAATATCAAATGGATATAGATAAATACAAACTTGAATCATATAAAATTATGGTTGATGTATTTGCACCTATATGTGCTTATAAAGAAGTTAAATATGGAACAAGTAATTTAGAAAAATATGAAAATTCTAGGGAAGAATATTTAGGAACAGAAGAAATACAACATAAAACAAAATAAATACAGTATTTATAATGCTGTATTTTTATATGCCCTTGCACTATTTATAAAACTTAAAAAAATATTTTTAGAATCAATATTATTTTTAAAATCTTTCTCTGGATGCCATTGAACTCCTAAAACAAACTTTTTATTTTTCATTTCAATTGCTTCAATAACATTATCTTCACTTAAAGCATCTATTTCAAATAAATTATTATCTTTACATCCCATATTGTGAAAGCTATTTACATTGATTTCATCTTTTTTTATTATACTATATAATAAGCTATTATTTTTAATATTTATTTTATGTGAAAAATTAGTATCATTTGAACTTTGATTATGATTGATTTTAGAATCTATTTTATACAAATTAATATCTTTATTATTGTAACAAGACAGTAATTGCATACCCATACATATACATAAAATGGGCATATTTTTTTTTATTGCTTTATCTAGAACACAACTATCAAATTTAGTAAATTTATTCCCACCTGGAACAATTAATCCATCACAGTTGTTAAGGTAAAAATCAATTATTTTTTTTTCTTCATTACCTACTTCTGGAAATTCATTTGATTTAGTGTAATAAGAATCTGCATTAGTAGTAGGGCATAATATAACAGGAATTCCTCCAAGTTCTATTATTATTTTTCTTATATTTTCTGAAATATATTGAATAATTCTACCATCATCTAATTTATAACACCTTGGTAAAACAATTATATTTGGTTTTTTCATAAATAACCTCTTTCTCATAAAAACATTAATATTATTTACAAAAAAAAATAATTTATAAAAAAAGTTATATTTCTATAACTCTTTTCTATCAATATTATCAGAATTCAAAGTAATATCTTTGTTAACAAATTGAATTTTAAAATCACATTTATTAGCTATTATATCAACTGTTTTATAACTAGGCTCAAATCTTTCATTTTCATATTGAGAGATTGTGTTTTGTGGAATACCAGTTATATTTGATAGTTCTTCTTGCGTTAAGCCTTTTATTTTTCTCATCGTTTTTAAAATCTTGCCAATCATAATATAATCACCAACAAAAACATTATCTCATTTTCAGATAAAAAGTTCTTGAAATATCTTTTAGACAGATATATAATATAATTAGATTTCTTTTCTATCGATATTATCAGGGGTTAAAATGCACTCACCATTTTTAAATTCAACTTTAAATCCACAACATTTAGAAATTTTTAAAATCATTTCAAAAGTCGGTTCAATTCTTCCTGTTTCATATTGAGAAATAGTATTTTGTGGAACATCAATTAATTTAGAAAGTTCTGTTTGTGTTAGACCTTTTATTTTTCTCATTGTTTTTAAAATTTTACCAATCATATAATCATCTCACGAAAATTATCTCAAAACTAGATAGTAAGATGTTATAATATCTATAATTGAGATACGTTAATATTATGGAGGAAAAATGAATAATTATTTAAAAGAATGCTTAATAAATTACATATTAAAAAATTATGATAGATATAAGAATGAAGGATTTCAAATTTGGCTTCATGATAATTATTTAAGAATTAAATATAATCATAAAATATATATTACAAAAATTATAATAGAAGAAAATAAATTTTATTGGCATTTAAAACCATATAATAAATCATATTTTTTAACAGAAATAAAAGGATATAGTTCATTTGAAGCAATAATATTTGCTATTAAAGATAACGATAATATTTGTTAAAACTTTGAGGCTATTAAAATTGTTTCTTTTTTTTTGCGAACATATAACATAATAGAAAGAGAAAACTCTTTCTAGGAAAGAAGTGGTTAGTATGGAAATCTGGATTGGTCTTATATGTACAATAATGGGAATTATAATAAGCTATGTAACATTTTATTTAAATCAAAAAAAAGAAATAAAAAAAGATACTAAGGAATCTGCCGAAAGAAATATTAGGTTAGAATTAAAATTAGATAATATCTATAATAACTTAAGTGAAATTAGATTAGATCAAAAAGATATATCAAAAGTTTTAAATAGGTTAAATGAGAAAGTAGCACTTCTAGAACAAGCACTAACGGATGCTCAAAAAAGAATTGAAAAATTGGAGCAAGGTGATAAACAAAATGGTTGATTTTCTTAATATACTTTATCTAATGGGAATTTTGGGATTAACAATTCTAATAAATACAATACTAGGAGTTTTTATTTCTTCTACAAAAAAAGAATTTAATATAAAAAAATTGTTTTTAGGAATATTAAAATCTTTAGTGATTGGAATTTGTTTGTTTCTATTTATAATTTCATTAGAAATAATGCCACCTTTATTATCTAAAATTGGAGTACAAATTCCAGCTGGAATACCTGATGCGTTAGAAATTATCATTATATGCTTAACAGTTTATAAAAAATATGCTATTGACTGCTTTTCAAAATTTAAAATAATTTTAAATGGAGGTGATGAAAAATAGGATTTATATTAAAAGGTGTAAAATACTCACCTATAAAAAACATTTCAAATCAATTAAATATTTCTAGTGATTATGGAAATCGAACATTTTTAATGAGAGGTGAAAAAATAACTGACTTTCATACTGGAATTGATATAACTAACTTAGGTCAAGTAACATGCATTGGAGATGGTAAAGTAGTAGAATGTGTAAAAAACATAAAAGGTTATGATACAGTAAATAAAAGTGGTAATTATATAATGGTATATCATGGAAAAAATATAGAAGGTAAAAAAATATATACCAAATATAATCATTTAGATTATGGAAGTGTTAAATTAAATATAGGAGATGAAGTAAAAACAGGTGCTATAATGGGTACAAATAATATTAAAACAACTGGTTATTCTACAGGATTACATTTGCATTTTTCAGTAAAAGAAAATTCTTCCTATGTTGATCCCAAACCTTATTTAAAAGCAGTAAAACTATTACCAAATGTTATAGATGAAACATCAGATTCTGAAGAAACTATTTATATTGTAAAAAAGGGAGATACATTATCTGGAATTGCAAAAAAATATAATATTACATATCAGGAATTAGCAAGATATAATAATATAACTAATCCTAATTTAATATATCCTAATCAAAAAATTAAAATACCATCAAAAACTTCTAATAATATAATAACTTATATTGTAAAAAAAGGAGATACGATTTCTATGGGGAATAATGAGTATATCAATTTAAAAAACAAAAAAATTATGTTATAATTTTATTATAATAAGTAGGTGAGTTAAATGAATTTTGAACAAAAACTTAATATTGTAATTAACGAGATAACTTCAGTTTATAATTTGAGTAATGATCAAGCAAGTTTAATAAAGAACAACATTATTACTAGAGTAAAAATGTATAAAAATGTGCATCCTGATTTTACCAGTGATGAAACTAAAATAATTGCAAATAGTTCTAATATTGGAGATTTCTTTATTAATAGATTAGTGACAAATATTAGAAATTATGATTTTGATCAAACTTATAATAAGGATAATACTCTTAAGGGGGCATATACTTCAAAAGAGCAATCTTTATATGTAGGCAATTATAAATTTATAGAGGATATAACACTTGATAAATTGCAAAATAGAATTAATAATGTAAATAGTGAGACATTGAGAAAAGCATCTTTAAATGTGCTTAATCATGAACTGGGGCATGCTTTGCAAACATCATTTAAAGGTAAATATGGAAATAATGATAATAAATATATGCAATTAATCAATAATTTAAGTACAAAGTATCCTAGTGATTTTAAGTTACAAGCTACAGATGAAATATTAAGTCCAATACAAGAAGGAATGAAAGCAACTCGTAAAGATGATAAAAGTAAATATGCAAGAGAATTTTATGCAAAGAATGCATATACAACGCATATTGATGAAATCTTTAATGAGGATGAGGCACTTAGAGTCACAGGTGTTAATCAACCACAATTTTCATATGATATGGGCAACGGATTTTCTAAAAATATTTATAATTATCAGTCTAGCAATTATAAAATAACTTCGTATGGAAGAATGATGAAAATTGTAATGGGTGAAGATTTAACTTTTAAAGCTATGTATGAAGATTCAATATTAGCATATGAATTTTTTGATCAATTTAAAGATATTTCAGATAAAATATATCAAGGAAAACCACCTATGTTTAATATACTTGATTCATTGAATAAAATTAAAAGTGAATCCTCATTAAATGAATCTCTAAAATTGGATTTATTTTTAACTACTTGCTTGCAACGAAGAGTTGCTCATGATTTAAAAAATCCTAATCTTACACAAGATGATATTAATATGATTAAAAATTATATATCTGAGTTTAATAGTCAAATGACTAAAAATCCAAATTTAGTTACTCAACAAGACCAAATTATTTCAAATATAAGTAATATGGTAAATGAACGAGAAAAACAATTAGGAGTAGTCGAATTAAATTCGAATATTAATAAAATTAATACAAACAATAGTCAAGTTAATACTTCTTTATATAGACATCCCAAAGCTAATAAATTAAATGAAATCGAAAGAAAAAAACAAATTGCTAAGCAAAATAATGATATTTCATTATATCAACAATTACAAAAAGAAATTGAAAATATCATAAGAACTAATAGAGCTGAAATAAGCCCACAACAGTGGAATGTAATGAATATAGAAGAAAGAAAATCATTTATTCAAACAAAAATGATGGAAGCAAAAGTTTTGAAAGATGAAGATGATTTTAATTATTGGAATGCTAACTTAAATAGTTTAAATTCAGAAGTTCAAGTAGAGTCAGAAGTTAAACATTCATCATATACTGTTTCTACTCAAGAACAATCTAAAAATGAATATCAGCAAATAAATCAAGAGTTAGAAGTAACTAAAGATTATAATTATTACTTTAATGAAATGCTTAAAGCAGTACAAAGGTATAATCCTAATGAACAAATGACTGAAGATGAAAAGAAACAATTAATTGGTGAAATATTCTATAATGAAGGATACTTAATTGAATCATTAACTAACGATGAAGAAATTAGACAAGTAATGACTCAATCTGTAAATGAACTTAGTAATAATGAAATGCAAGTTAGATTGCAAAATATTATATTAACAGAAATGCAAGAAAAATATAAACAATTACATCCTGAAATAAAAAAACTAGATGAAACTATACAAAATGAGGTCAAAGTTAATAATTCTCATAACGCAAGTAATGATAATTTAGATTTATCTGGATTAATAGAACAATTAAGAAATGAATTAACTAAAGTTCAAAAAGCATATCATTCTATGATGTCTGATGGATATATTGATGATGAAGAACTTGCTACATTAATTTCTATGAATAACAAAATTATAAATGATGGCTATTCGTTGAAAGAATTAGCAACTGATTCTAGTGACCTAAGAAAAATTAATGTCATAGTAAGTAGTCTTGAAGAACAACAAAAGAAAATGAATACTATGTTAAATGGTATAGAAGAGATTGGAAGAACTATGAAATAAAGTTTGATTAACTTTCTTCTAAAAAATTATTCAAGTAAAAAAATCATCCTATAAAATCTAACGATAATTAGAAAATAGGATGATTTTTTAATGCTTTAACGTCTTACAATATAAAGACTTATTTAATAATCATCCTTTATATCAACCTACGAAGTAGGTTGAATTTCGTAAGTATGAAATAAGAATGGTGTATACACAAGTCCTTATTTTATAAGGAAAAACGCGTGTTGTTACACTATCTTCTTATCCTGCTGTTTCACAATTTAATGAATTGTGAAACGTTTTAAGATGATAGATAAAACTTGCCATAGTAAATGACTTGACTCTTATATTTAGTGAGAGGTATCATCCAAGCAAAAGGAGATGATGTTTATGAATAAGGAGGATTATGAGATTAAGTAATATACCTGAGTATGCAAAAAACATACTAAGTAATATTACAAAAATTAAAACCATAGAATTAATTGGAGGTATCAAACTCTATGGTTAAGTACAAAGTTAATTTGAAATTTAAAGATACTTCTAAATCTTTAAATGAAATAATAACTGAAGTATTAAAAATAGAATTACAAAATAAGTTAAACATGACTTGCAATTATTTGAATAGGGAGCTACCATGTAAACATACTCATTATTCCCAAGAAGGGAGTAGTAATTAATGGTAGGGAATAGTAGTTTTAAAGTAGGACTTTATATAAGATTATCAAGAGATGATGGAAATGTAGAATCTGATAGTATTGTGAGTCAAAGAAGTCTACTTAAACAGTATGTTAAAGAAAATAATTATGTAGTAGTAGATGAATATGTAGATGATGGGTTTTCTGGAACTAATTTTGATAGACCAGCATTTAAAAGAATGATTAAAGATATTGAATTAGGCAAAATAAATATGATAATTACCAAAGATATGTCTAGACTTGGAAGAGATTATATAGGTACTGGAGAATTAATAGAAAAGTACTTTCCAAGTAATAACATTAGATATATTGCAATTAATGATGGTATAGATACTTTTATTGATAATACAAATAACGATATTGCCCCTTTTAAAGCAATTATGAATGATATGTATGCTAAAGATATTTCTAAAAAGATTAAAAGTAGTTTGCATTCAAGAATGAAAGATGGTTTATATGTATCTGGTAGATGTCCATTTGGCTATAAGAAAGATCCAAATAATAAAAATCATTTAATAGTAAATGAAGAACAAGCAGAAGTAGTTAAATTAATATTTGATTTAGCATTAAAAGGTAATACTTACCACTATATAGCACAATATCTTACAAAAAGGAAAATTAAAACTCCAGCATCTTATTATAACTATGTTTGGAATACAAAGTGTATAAATACTAATTGTATATCACAAGAATATGGAGTATGGGTAGATACTACAATTAAAGCCATTTTAACTAATAGAATATATACTGGAGATGCAGTACAAGGTAAGACTAAAAAGATTAATTATAAACTTAAAAAGACTGTTAAAAACAATCCGAATGATTATTTAATAGTTGAAAATACACATGAGGCAATTATTGATAGAAATACATTTAATTATGTACAAACTCTACTACCTAAAAATGTTAAAAGACCAGAGAAGAAAAGATTTTATTTATTAGATGGTTTACTATATTGTGGAGATTGCAAACATAGAATAACAATTAGATATCAAAATAAGACTGGAAGAAGTTATACAACTTGTGATTATTATAGAACATATTCAAAATATCATGTCTGTACAACCCATACAAATAATTATGAGGTATTAGAAAAGGTTATTTTAGATAATATAAGAGAAGTATGTAAAAAGTATTTAGATAAAAACAAGATAAAAGAAGATATTAGTAATATAAAATTTGAAGATAATACATTAAAGATAAAAAAACAAATTGAAAGTTTAGAGATAACTAATAATAAACTAACTGAAAGTCTAGATAAAACATATATGGATAGATTAAAAGGTATTATTGATGAAGAACAATACTTAAGAGTAAGTGAAAATATTAAAACTGAAATAGATAATAATAAAAATAATATTTATAATCTTAAAAATGAAAATATTGAATCAAATAAAATAGACAATAAACAAATAGAAAAATATATTAATGAATTTTTATCGTTAGATAGTCCAACTAGAGAATTAATCATAAATTTAATTGAAAAGTTTTATATCTATCAAGATAAAACGATAGATATTATATTTACATTTAGAAATGTTACATAAAAATTGTATCAGGAGATACATTGTGGGGAATAGCTTTAAAATATCTAGGAAGTGGTAATAGATATAAAGAGATAGCTGATTATAATAACATCTTAAATCCAAATAAACTAAAAATTGGTCAAACAATAAAAATTAAAACAAATTAATATTTTTTAATACATTAAATAAAATAATATAGGTGATGTTTTTGTTTATTTCACATAGAGGTAATGGAAAACATAATTATAAAGAAAATACCGTTAAATCTATAATAAATGTTTTAAAAGAAGATGTGGATGGTGTTGAATTTGATATTAGAATGACAAAAGATAAAAAATTTGTTTTGTCACATAATCCTGTAGTAAATGGCCTTATAATAAGAAAAAGCAAATATTATAAATTAAAAAAACATTTATCTAGTTTACAAGAAGTTTTAGATAAAATAAAATGTAATAAAATTATATTAATAGAAATAAAATCTGAATTTGATGATGAAAAAATATTGTGTAAAAAATTATGTAACATTTTAAAAAAGTATAATCTTAATTTTTATATATGCAGTTTCAATAAAAAAATAATAGAATTTATGGATTTTAAATATAAAAAAGGATTAATAATAGGGTATTATATAAATTACAAATATTTATTAAATAATTACAGTTTTAATATAGTTCATTACTTTTATAAAGATAAAATAAACAAAAATAAAGAATCATTTATATGGACAATAAATAATAAAAAAAAATTAAAAAAAATCAACAGTAATTCATATATAATTACAGATAAGTACTATTTAATCAAATAGTACTTTTTCTATTATCAATATTGAATTTTCATCAAAATTTTTAACTATTTTTTTTACTTGATTTCTTTTTTTTCTTTTTGTTAATACAATTATTTTTCCACAGTCATTTGTTTCAATTATTTTATAATTTTTTTCAATTAATTTATTTTCAATTTTACTTTTAATATTTGGATTTATGATACATGTAAGCATATTATTTCCCATAGCTATGCATTCTTCTATGTAACTACCAACTAGAGAACCTAACGATGCACCTAGTATAAATGCAAGTGCTTTAAAGTAATCATTTTTGATATCTATTATTACGATACTTGTTGTTATAACCCAAACAAGTGTTATAAAGAATTGTAGTATCATACCAAGTATTTTTTTTCCGTTTGCTACAAGAATCAATCTTAATGTGCTTAAAGCACTTTCAACAACTTTTGAAATAAAAATTAAGAAATATATCATTTTATAACAACTCCTGTATAGTAATGTTTTAGAATTTGAATATAACTGTACCCTTGTTTTGCCATTTCATTTGCTCCATATTGGCTCATACCAACTCCGTGACCATATCCATATGTTGTTACTTTTATTTTTTCATCATTTATTTCTATTTCAAAATCAGCAGATCTAAGCTTTAATAAATTTCTAAATTCAGTTCCCGAAAATGTTTTATTATTAATTGTTATTTGTCTCACTCTACCTGTTTCATTATGTATTATTTCATAAGTAATAGGTTCTTCTACATCAAGTTTTAATATATTACAAAATTCATTTATTTCAAATATTGTTTCTTTTTTATATGATTTAACATTTTTATCCCAACTTGAATCAACACTTACTAAGTATGGTAAACTGTTTTTCCACACATTTTTACTGTTTTCTGTTTTTCCATTACTTGTAGAATGATATACAGCATCTATATATTCGTTATTATATAATATTACTTTACCTTTTGTTTCGTTAACAGCTTTTTTTATTTTTTCATAATATTTTGTATAATCATTTTTCCACAGCTTTTGTAGTTCAGAATTATCTTTATATGCTTGAGTTGAAACCGTATCTGTTAGTTTTTTTCCATTTTTTATGGATTTAAGTGCATATGTACGCGCTAATATTGTTTGAGCTTTTAAGGCTTCAATATTAAATGAAGCAGGCATTTCAGCTCCAACTACTCCAAGTACATATTCTTCTAGTTCTAAATTTATTATTTTGCCATTATTTCTATAAACTGTTACAGTAATTTCATTTTTTTTAATATCCTCTTTTTTAGTTTCCGTGTAGTTATCTTTTTTAGTTTCTGTAAAATTACTTTTATTTGTTGAATTTTCTTCGACATTATTTGACAATTTATTACTTTCCTTTATATTTACATTTGTCGTATTATTTACACTATTAATTTTTTCTTTTTCTAAAATATTACCTTTTAGTATTTTATTGTCTTTGTTTACATTGATTTCATAATCTGTCAATTCATTTTCATTAAAGTCATGAATTATAATTTTTGATACATAATTATAATTAGTAGGTGTATCTAGCTTATTTATTTTATATGGATTTATATATAATGTTCCAATTATTATTCCTGAAGATACTAGTAGTATTTTTGTACCTTTAAAATTAATTGTTTTTAAAAATCTTTTTATTGTTTTAAAGAAACTTTGTTTTTTTCCACCAAACTCAAATGAAAAGTCTAAATACAAAAATAAAACATCTTCATCATTATTTTGATTAATTATTTTATATCCGCAAATCATAGTTACTCACCAGTTTTATTATTAGTAATAATAGTAAAAAAATACGATATATGTAATATAATTATTTTATAAGTAAATCATTTGAAAATAAAAAAACAAAAAAAGTATTAAAAAATGTCGAAATATGTGTTATCATTATATATAGTAGAGGTGGACAATTATGGATTTAATATTATTAATACTTATTACAACATTTATTGTGGCAATTATATCTGTAGTACTAGTTCTTAATTTAATACAAAATCATAAGAGTTCTAAAGTAAAAAAGCAACTTGATGAATTGGAAATAGAAAAAAATGAAATAAACAGTATGCCTATTGTTCCTGAACTTGCTAAATTGGAATCATTTTTAAAAAATGAAAAATTAGAAAGTATGTATACTGAATGGAAAAATAGGTTAAATGATATCAAAGATAATAGAATTCCTAAAATAACTGATATGATAATAGAAACAGATTTTGTTTTAGGTCAAAAAGATTATAAAGCTGTATTATATAAACTAGCTAAGTTAGAAATGGAACTTTGTAAAGTAAAAACAGATTCTACTAATTTACTTGATGAAATAAAAGAAATAACTGGTAGTGAAGAAAAGAATAGAGCAATTATAACAGAATTAAAATCTACATATAGAGATTTATATAAAAAATTTATTGATACAGAAAATGAGTTTGGTGAAATAGCTAAACCAGTTCATTTACAATTTGAAAAAATTTCAAAAAATTTCGAAGCTTTTGAAATTGCAATGGAAAATAATGAATATATAGAAGTAACAAAAATAATTAAATCAATTGATGATATGCTTAAACATATGTCAACAATTATTGAAGAAGTACCTGCTATTGTAGTAATGTCCGAAAATATTCTTCCAAATAAAATTAGAGAATTAAAAAAAGAATATAGAAAAATGATCGATGCAGGCTATCCCCTTGATTATTTGAACGTTGAATATAATATAGAAGAAGCAAATAAAAAAATAAAAGAAATTGTTGATAATGCTAAAGTATTAAATCTTGAAGATGGATTATTTGAACTTAAAGTTTTACTTGAATATTTTGATTCTATGTTTAATGATTTTGAAAAAGAAAAAATTGATTGTAGTAACTATGATGAAACTAATAAAAAATTCAGAATTAAATTAAGAAAACTTGATGAACTTATGAAAGATATTTTTTCTCAAATTGAAGATATTAAAAATATTTATAATTTATCGGAAGAAGATATAAAATTATTAGAGGATTCAAGGAATGATTTAAAGAAATTAAAAGATGATTATAAATTACTTATGGATCATACAAGAAACAATACTTTTGCTTATTCTAAATTGACAAAAGAAATCGATAATTTATTTGTTAAACTTATTGTTATAGAAGATAGAATTGATAACACATTAGATGTTATTGGAGGAATGAGAGAAGATGAAGCAAGAGCTAGACAACAATTAGAGGAAATTAAATCAATACTTAAAAGTTCTAAAGCTAAAATACGTGAATACAATTTACCTGTTATACCAAAATTTTATTTTGTTGAACTTACTGAAGCTCAAGCTGCTATAAAAGAAATAATAAGAGAATTAGATAAAAAACCTATTACAATTGAAACCTTAAATACTAGAGTAGATACTGCGAGAGACTTGGTTTTAAAATTATTTACCAGAACAAAAGAAATGATGAGAACTGCTATGTTTGCGGAAATGGCTATTGTTTACGGTAATAGATATAGGAGTTCTGTTGATAATTTAGATAGGTATTTGGTAACCGCTGAGATTTTATTCTTTAAAGGCGAATATCAAAAATCTTTAGAATTATCAATAAATTCACTTAATAGAGTAGAACATGGTATATATGATAAACTTTTAAAACTATATGATACAGAATAATCATTTAGTTTTTTATTGACACAGTTTGTTTATAATATTATAATTTTGTATAGTTAGACTAGGAGGTATTTAGTATGAAATATAGTGATGATTTTAATCCAGTTGATGATTTGTTTGATAAACAAAATAGTAATCAAAATAATTCTTTAAATACCTTGGCTTCTAATATTCAGAATACAGATTCTATGATTCAGGAAAATAATGAATCATGGCAAAATAATAATGTTACAAATACTAATTATAATCAATCTATTATTAAAGATAATATGATTAATAATGAAAATATAAATAACGATATAAATGATATTCAATATAATCAAAATAATAATAAAAAAAGAGGTTTTAATAAATCTATAATTTATGCTATAGTGGGATTTCTTTTATTTATTGCAGTTGGTATAGTTATTACAAATTTAGTTATTGAAATAATAAAACAAAAAAAATCAAATGAAGAAGAAATTTCTGTATTAATGGATTCTTTAAGTGTTAAAGCGGTTGGTTTCGAGTTTGATCAACCATTCGATAAAAACAAATTTGAATATAACTTAGAAATAGATACTCAAAAAGTACAATTTAAGTGTAATAAAATAGATAGTGTAACTGGATGTAATGAGACTGTTAACTTAGTCAACAAAACAAATTTAGATCATATTATTGAATATACTTCACAAAAAGGTAAAAAATATAGTTATACTTTTCATATAACTAAAAAGGATACAAATGGACCAATAAAAATTGATTCAATTGAATTTGAAAAAACAGATTATTCTAATAAAAGTACAACAGTAGTAGTAAAGGCAAATTCAGATAAAAATAAAAAGTTAAAATATTCATTTGATGGTGGAAACACATGGCAAGATGATAATAAATATACAACAGATGAAAATGAAGATGTGAATGTAGTTATTAAAGACGATGCAGGAAATACAACTGATCCTAAGGAAATAGAGATAGATAATATAGATACTGTTGCTCCTACTGTTAGTATAGAAGAAAAAGAAAAATCAAGTAATAAAGTAGTATTGTTTGCAAATGTCAAAGATGATTCATCTGGTATAGATAAGTATAATTGGAATGAATCAGGATATACAAATAATTCAACATATGAAGCAACAAAGGCAGGAACTTATACAGTAAAAGTAAAAGACAAAGCAGGAAATGAATCAGTTAAAGCAAGCATAACTATACCTGAAAGCTACTTTAAAAAAAATGTGAAAAAAGAAACACATACATATAAAGTAACCTTTAATGGAAATGGTGCAAGTGTAACAAAAAGTGAATTATCATGTAGTACGACAGGATTATCATGTAAGATAAAATTACCTGAAATAAAAAGGGATAATGGTATAATTATAGGATATTCTGAGAATGCAAATGCGACAACTGCACAATATGCAGTTGGACAAGAAATATCTATTACTGCAAATAAAACATTATATGCAATTACAGCAAAAAAAATCACATTGACAATAAATGGAAATGGAGCAAGTGTATCAAAATCAAGTGTAACATGCAATATATATAATATTGGAAAAAACTGTAAGGTAACAACACCAACGATAACAAGGAGTGGTTATAGCATAATTGGATTTAATTCAAATGCGAATGCCACTCAACCAGAGTATAAAGTAAGCACGAGTGTAAATATAGATAAAGATAAGACAATATATGCGATAACAAGCAAGAAACTAACAGCAACGTTTAACGGAAACGGAGCAAGTGTATCAAAATCAAGCATAACGTGTAATGTATATAATAATGGTAAGACTTGTAATGTAACAACTCCAACGATAACAAGAAGTGGTTATAGTGTAATTGGATTTAATTCAAATTCGAACGCAACATCGCCGGAATATAAAACAAATACAAGTGTAACTTTAGATAAAAATAAAACAATGTATGCAATAACAACTAAAAAAGTAACAGCTACATTTAAAGGTAATGGAGCAAGTGTATCAAGCAGTAGTTTATCTTGTAATATATATAACACAGCTAAAACATGTAACGTAACTGCTCCAACGATAACAAGAAGTGGTTGGACAATTTTAGGATTTAGTACAAATAAAAATGCAACAACAGGATCAACTGCAAAAACATTGTCAGCAGGAAAAACATATTATGCAATAACTAAAAAAAATATAACTGTAACTTTTGACTCAAAAGGTGCAGAAACTATTGAATATAAATCAAAATCTTGTACTATCTATAATAGTCAAACAAAGTGTAAAATAAGAATACCAATTTTAAATAAAAAAGGTTATTCTTCATATGGTTATGATGTTTTAGGAAATGAAACAGGATGGCCAAGATATCATATGAATGAAACTTATGAGTTCTCCTCAAATCAAACATTAGTTGCAAATTACTTAGAAAAAACTAGTCATTATAAAAACATTAGTGTGTATAAACAATTTACATTAGGAAATGTTTTGATCGAAATAGATAATTCTTGTTCAAATAAAGCAAGATTTGTTTCAGATTTAAATACATTATATAGTAAAATGCCTAAATTATTTAGCGGAAAGGGAAAATTAATGGTTTTAAATGATACATTATATGTTAAATCAAGCAAAGATACAGTAGGCGTAACTACTGGATATGATTATTATCCTGCCGTTAATATAAAATGTAGTGCTAAATATACAACAATAGTTCATGAATTAACACATAAATATGATAAAGAATATAATATAAAAAATGGAAGTTTTATCGCAAATCAATCAGATGTTGCTAGTTTATATAACAAATATTATTCGAGTTATAAAACAAATAAAACACCATTTAGAGATTATACTTATTCAACAAAATATGAATTTTTATCTGATATTACTGCATATTATTATGCTAAATTTATTATTAAAGATTCTGGGTATTCATCATACTCATACCCAAATTCAGATGAAGCATTAAAAATTTTCAAAAAATATGGTATTTATTAAAGGATTTAGTAATTTTTGCTAAATTCTTTCTTTTTAATAAAAATTATGAACTAATATTAATGTATTATGAGTGTTAGTAATACTTTGGTTTTTATTGACACTTTTTGTTTATAATATTATAATTTTGTATAGTTAAACTAGGAGGTATTTAATAATGAAATATGATGACAATTTTAATCCAGTCGATGATTTGTTTGATAAAAAAAATAGTAGTTCAAATGATTTTTTGAATATCTCTGGTACCCAAAATACAGATTCTGTGGCTCAAAAAAATACTGAATCATGCCAGAATATAAACGAAAATATTATAAATGATAATTATAACCAATCTGCTATTCAAAATAGTTTAAACAATAATCAAAATTATGATTATAGTGATACTACTAATATTGAGTATAATCAAAATAATAATAAAAAAAGGGGCTTTAATAAATCGATAATTTATGCTATAGTTGGGTTTCTTTTATTTATTGCAGTCGGTATTGTTATTACAAATTTAGTTATAAAAATAATAGAGCAAAAAAAAGCAAATGAAGAAGAAATTGCCGTACTAACAGATTCTGTAAATATAAAAGCTGTAGGTTTTGATTTTGATAAACCATTTGATAAAAATAAATTTGAATATAACTTAGAAATAGATACAAAAAAAGTACAAATTAAATGTAATAAATTAGATAATGTGACAGGTTGTAATGAAATCGTTAATTTAGGTAATAAAACAAGTTTAGATCATGTTATTGAATATACTTCTCAAAAAGGAAAAAAATATAAATATACAATACATATAACTAAAAAAACTGAAACTGGACCAATAAAAATTGATTCCATTGAATTTGAGAAAACAGATTATTCTAATAAAAATACAACAATAGTAGTAAAAGCAAATTCAGATAAAAACAAAAAATTAAAATATTCATTTGATGGTGGAAATACATGGCAAGATGATAATAAGTATACAACAGATGAAAATGAAGATGTAAATGTAGTTATTAAGGATGATGATGGAAATACAACTGATCCCAAGGAAATAGAGATAGATAATATAGATACAGTTGCTCCTACGGTTAACATAGAGGAAAAAGAAAAACAAGAAAGTAAGATAATATTATTTGCGAACGCTAAAGATGATTTATCTGGTATAGATAAGTATAATTGGAATGAATCAGGGTATACAAATAATTCAACATATGAAGCAACAAAAGCTGGGACTTATACAGTAAAGGTAAAAGATAAAGCAGGGAATGAATCTGTTAAAGCAAGCATAACTATACCTGAAAGTTATTTTAAAAAGGAAATAAAAAAAGAAACATATATATATAAAGTAACTTTTAATGGAAATGGGGCAAGCGTATCAAAAAGTGAATTATCATGTAGTACGACAGGATTATCATGTAAGATAAAATTACCTGAAATAAAAAGGGATAATGGTATAATTATAGGATATTCTGAGAATGCAAATGCGACAACTCCTCAATATACAGTTGGACAAGAAATATCTGTTACTGAAAATAAAATATTATATGCAATTACAGCAAAAAAAATCATATTAACAATAAATGGAAATGGAGCAACAGTAAAAGATAATGAGAAGAAATGTTATATATATAATAAAAATACAAGTTGTAAAATTACAACTCCAACGATAACAAGAAGTGGTTATAGTATAATTGGATTTAATTCAAATGCAAACGCTACTACAGCAGAATATAAAGTTAGTTCAAATCTAAATATAGATAAAGATAAAACAATATATGCAATAACAAGTAAAAAACTAACGGCAGCATTTGATGGAAATGGAGCAACAGTATCAAAGACAAGTTTATCATGTAATTTATATAACAATAATAAAACATGTACAATTACAACACCAACAATAACAAGAAATGGTTATAGTATAATTGGATTTAATTCAAATGCGAACGCAACATCGCCAGAATATAAAGTAAATTCAAGTGCAAGTATAGATAAAAATAAAACAATATATGCAATAACAAGTAAAAAATTAACAGCCACATTTAAAGGAAATGGAGCAAGTGTGTCAAGTAGTAGTTCATCTTGTAACATATATAATACAGCTAAAACTTGTAATGTAACTGTCCCAACGATAACAAGAAGTGGTTGGACAATTTTAGGGTTTAGTACAAGTGCAAGTGCGACGACAGGCTCAACATCAAAAACATTGCCAGCAGGTAAAACATATTATGCAATAACGAGTAAAAAGTTAACATTAACAGTGAATGGAAATGGAGCAACAGTATCGAAATCAAGTGTAACATGTAATGTATATAATAATGGTAAGACTTGTAAAGTAACAACTCCAACAATAACAAGAAGTGGTTATAGTATAATTGGATTTAACTCAAATGCAAATGCTACTTCATCAGAATATAAAACAAATACAAGTGTAACTTTAGATAAAGATAAAACAATATATGCAATAACAAATAAAAAGTTAACATTAACAGTAAATGGAAATGGAGCAACAGTATCAAAATCAAGTGTAATATGTAATGTATATAATAATGGTAAGACTTGTAATGTAACAACCCCAACGATAACGAGAAGTGGTTATAGTATAATTGGATTTAATTCAAATGCGAATGCTACTTCATCAGAATATAAAACAAGTGCAAGTGTAACTTTAGATAAAAATAAAACAATATATGCAATAACAAGTAAAAAATTAACAGCCACATTTAAAGGAAATGGAGCAAGTGTGTCAAGTAGTAGTTCATCTTGTAACATATATAATACAGCTAAAACTTGTAATGTAACTGTCCCAACGATAACAAGAAGTGGTTGGACAATTTTAGGGTTTAGTACAAGTGCAAGTGCAACAACTGGATCAACTGCAAAAACATTGTCAGCAGGAAAAACATATTATGCAATAACTAAGAAAAATATAACTGTAACTTTTGCCAAAAATGATCAATCATCATATCAATATAAGGATTTTGATTATATTGAATACCCAAGTAAATCAAAGTCTTGTACTGTTTATAATACAGGAAGTTGTAAAATTAAAATACCATTTGTGGATGTTAAAGGACTATCAACTTCTGGATTTGTTTCTAAAAAGTCTAATCCAGATACGTATGTAAGCTATATTATTGGCCAAAGTTATGATTTTAATCAAAATACTACATTGTATGTATCTTTTTATAATTCTGATGGTTTTAAAAATAGTATTTTTAATAATGTAGGAACTAGACTAGAATACAAAAATAACCAAGGAAAAATAATTATTGATTTTGAAAAAGGTTGTAATGCTACTAACTATAAGAAATTTTTTGATACCTTAAGTAGTAAAGCACCATACTTATTTAGTGGCAATATGAAAATCACGATTTACAAACCAAACACATTTAATAAAGGCTTTTCCAAATATAAAGAGCATGATGGCTTGAATTATGGATATAGTTCACATAGATTACTTGCAATTAAATACTATGAGACCGGTGCATATTCTTTAATAATTCACGAACTAGCTCATAGATGGAATAGCATATATAGTTTAAAAAATAATAAATCAATAGAAGAAAGTTTTTCTAATTTATATACTAAATATAAATCAAAACCAGAATCAGAAAGACCAATGAGAAAGTATAGTTATAATAATCTTAGTGAATTCTTTGCAGATACAGTTATGACATATTACTTTTTATATATTGATAAAAATACTGGTGTAAATACGACCGGATGGTATTTGCCAAATGATATTAAATCAAAATTAGAACAATATATTTCTTAATTTATATTGTTATGTTAAAAGATTTAGTGATTTTTACTAAATCTTTTTTAATTTCCATAAAAATAATTGATTAAAGTATAAAAATTTGTTATTCTTTTATATAAAAAGAGGTGTTTTATGGAAAAATTATTATTAATAAAATATGGTGAATTAACAACAAAAAAAGGAAATAGAAAAGTATTTATTAAAATGCTTTGTAAAAATATTGAAAAAATATTATATGGAATAAATTATAAACTTGAACAAAATTTATCATGCATGTATATAAAAGTAGAAGAAAAAGATTTAAATGTGTGTTTAGAAAAACTACTAAAAGTTTTTGGTATACATAGTATAGCAATATGTGAAAGCGTAAATAATAATATAGAAGATATTCAAAATAAAGTAGTGGAAATATTAAAAAATAAAAATTTTAATTCATTTAAAATAGAAACAAAGCGTTCAAATAAAAAATTCTCACTAAATTCATTAGAAGTAAGTTCGAAGGTAGGTGGATTCGTACTTAAAAACATATCTTGTAAAGTAGATGTTCATAATCCAGATATTTTAGTAAACGTTGAAATTAGAGGAGAAGCTACTTATATATATGTTGATGTTATTTCAGGACTTGGTGGTTATCCAGTTGGAATACAGGGAAAAGGATTACTTATGCTAAGTGGTGGTATAGATAGTCCAGTTGCTGGATATTTATCTTTAAAAAGAGGTGTTGATCTAGAATGTTTATATTTTGAATCATTACCACACACTAGTTTGGAAGCTAGAGAAAAAGTTTTAAAACTTGCTTCAATTTTAAATGAATACTCATTAAATATTAAAGTTCATGTAGTTCCATTTACAAATATACAAGAAACAATTTATAAAAATGCACCTGATAGTTATATTATAACCATTATGAGAAGAATGATGTATAGAATAGCAGATAGATACTCAAAAAAAATCAAATGCAAAGTTATAATAAATGGTGAAAGTATAGGTCAGGTTGCAAGTCAAACATTAACAAGCATGGTAGTAATAAATAGTGTTACAAATAAACCTATAATACGCCCAGTTGCATGTATGGATAAGTTAGAAATTATTGATATTGCAAATAAAATAAATACTTATCAAACAAGCATATTACCTTATGAAGATTGTTGTACAATCTTTTTACCAAAACATCCAGTAATAAATCCTGAACTAGATAAATGTGTTGAAATAGAAAAAACTTTTAATTATGAAGAATTAATAAATGAAACTATTAACAATATTCAAGTTATAAATTTAAATAAAGTTAAAAATGATTTATTATAAACCAAAAATTACCAATAAAAAAAATGTATGAAATTACAACTTGTACACAAGATATTAGTGTACAGGAGGTGAAAACCATGAATAAATCAACTAATAAATTTGTAGTTCCAGGAGCTAAACAAGCTATCGATAGAATGAAATATGAAATAGCTAGCGAATTAGGTGTTAACTTAGGACCTGATGCTACTTCAAGAGCTAATGGATCAGTTGGTGGTGAAATCACTAAGAGATTAGTTCAAATGGGTGAACAACACTTAGGTGGTTCAAATTACCAAGCTAAATAATGAAATTGGACAGTTGAAATAACTGTCTTTTTTTATAATGAAGAGTCAAAAAAATAATGAAAATTGGACAAATAATTAAATATATAAATGAATCTTCTTTATTATTTTAGACATAAAATCTTCTTTTATTAGTGACATAAATTAGTATTTTGTATTTCTATTATTATATATAAGTTGGTAATAGTTGGCTTACTAAAATTATGAAAAAGGTAAACAATAATAATAGAGGTGATTAATGATGAATAAATTAATTGTACCAGGAAGCAAACAAGCAATAGAAAATTTAAAATACGAAATAGCAAATGAACTTGGCATAAAGTTAGGTGCAGATACTACTAGTAGATTAAATGGTACTGTTGGTGGATATATGACAAAAAAATTAGTAGAACTTGGGAAACAATATTATACTAGTACAAATAAATAAAACAAAAAAATGAAATTTTAAAATTTCATTTTTTCATATAATAGTTTTTTGTAAGTATTTTGTTATTTGAAGTAATTTCTTTGATTTTTTCTTCTGTTGCAAGTGTAGAAATAAGACGATTTAACACGCCATAACTTAATTTTCCAAAATATTTTTCATCATAAATAATTTTTTTTACTTTTAGATTTCTAAGTTTTAAAAATTCTATTTTTTTACTTAATTTTGAAATAAAGTCATAATTCTTATTTTGACATATATAAGATATAGAAATTTCAGAGTTTTGTATACATTTTTTAATACAAATTTTTTGAATTAATAATTTTAATTTATTATTATTTAAATCTTCATTTAGTAAATTCTTGAATAAATTTACATCGGTTTCTAATTCTTGTTCTAGTAAATCAATTTCATCAAACAATTTCTTAGTTTTATTTAACTCTACGTCAACTAATTTATACCACAACATATAATACTCCTTTAGGCATGTATTATATATAAATAATTTAAAATTTGCAAATTTATAAAACTTTATCTATTAATCCATATTCTAAAGCTTCATCAGCACTTAAAAAATGATCTCTTTCTGTATCTTGTTCGATTGTTTTTATATCCTTCCCTGTTTGTTTAGAAAGTAATTCATTTAATTTGTTTTTTAGTTTAATGATTCTTTCAGCCGCTATTTTTATTTCGGTTGCCTGACCTTGAGCTCCACCTAATGGTTGATGGATCATAACTTCACTATTAGGAAGTGCAAATCTTTTTCCTTTTTTTCCACTTGAAAGCAAAAAAGCAGCCATACTAGCGCACATTCCAATGCATATTGTAGAAACGTCGCTTTTAATAAAATTCATAGTATCGTAAATTGCCATTCCTGCTGTGATAGATCCACCTGGTGAATTAATATATAAACTAATGTCATCATGATTTATTGAATCTAAGTATAATAATTGCGCAACTACAATATTTGCGTTATTATCATTTATTTCATCACTTATAATTATAATTCTATCTTTAAGTAGTCTCGAATAAATATCAAAAGCCCTTTCTGTATTATTTGATCTTTCAATTACTGTTGGTATAAGCATTATTATCACTCTCCTTTTATATGATAGTTGATAAAAGTATAAAATATTCATCAAATAATGTGACAAAAAGTTTTTTTTTTGATAAAATTAAGTAAGGATAGAATAAGAGGGATAATATGGAAAAATATATTAAAGTTAATTTTAGAGATTTGGAAACTAAAGAATTCTTAGAAGGAACTACTTTTTATGAAATAAGTCATAGTTTTCAAAAATATTTTAACTATCCAATATTAGTTGCTAAAGTAGATAATCATTTAACTGAGTTAAATGCTAAATTAACAAAAAAATGTGATATTGATTTTTATGATAGAAGTAGTAATACTGGAAATGGTATATATGCTTGTAGTGTTCAATTTTTAATGACAGTAGCACTTAAAAAACTATATCCAGATGCAGAGGTAATAATTCAAAATTCAATTGATAAAGGTGTTTATTGCGAACTTGAAAATTTAGAAATAAGTAAAACTGAATTAAAAACTTTAGAAAACAAAATGAAAGAAATTCATAAGGAACATTTAATATATACGAAAGTTAGTGTTGATAGATTAGATGCTATTACATTCTTTAAAAAGAAAAAACAATATGACAAAGTAAAAGTTTTAAAATATATAAGCAATACATATGTAAATCTTTATAGACTTGATGATGTATATGATTATTATTTTAGTGATATGGCGTATAGTACCGATGCAATTGATAGTTTTAAATTAACTTATATTAAAAAAGATGGATTTGTTTTAAGTTGGCCAAACATATATAATCCAGAGTGTACTCTTGATTATGTTCATAGACCATTAATAGCAAGTACATTTGCAGATTATACTAAGTGGGGAAAAACAGTTGATATATCAAATGCAGCTGATTTAAATGAAGTTGTTTCAATGGGAAAATATAATGATATTATTCGTTTATCTGAAACTCATTTTGAAAGTCAACTTTCTATGATTGCAGAACAAATATATCAAAGAAGAAACAATATAAAATTTGTATTACTTGCAGGTCCTTCTTCTAGTGGAAAAACTACTACAGCAAAAAAATTAGAAATTTATTTACAAAGTAAAGGACTAAAAACTCATACAATTTCTGTAGATGATTATTTTTTAAATAAAGAAGATACTCCATTGGATGAATTTGGTGAATATGATTTTGAAAGTATAAAAGCGATTGATTTAAATTTATTTAATAGACATTTAGCAAAACTTTTAGATGGTGAAAAAGTTCAAATTCCTGACTATAATTTTGTTACAGGAAAAAGGGAATACAATAAAAAATATTTAAAACTAGAAAAAGATGATATTGTAGTTATAGAAGGATTGCATGCTATTAATGATGAACTTACAATGGCAGTTGATAGAATAAATAAATTTAAAATATTTATTGGACCATTCACTCAATTAAATATTGATAATCATAACAGAATACATACTAGTGATACGAGAAGACTTAGAAGAATTGTTAGGGATAACAAGACAAGAGGTTATAATGCAGCAGATACATTAAGAATGTGGAAAAAAATTAGAGAAGGAGAAGAAAAATATATCTTCCCATATCAACACGATGTTGACGCAGTAATAAATTCTGCTCTTCTTTATGAATTAGGTGTTTTAAAAACATATGCAGAACCGTTATTATTTTCAGTAGAAGAAAATGATGAAATGTATCCAGAGGCAATAAGATTAATTAATTTCTTAAGAAATTTCTTACCTATACCTAGTGATGAAGTACCAAAAGATTCAATATTAAGAGAGTTTATTGGTGGAAGTGGATTTGAAAGAAAATAGAAAAGAGGAAAATATGAAAAGAATTGCAATTAATGGATTTGGTAGAATTGGAAGATTAGTATTTAGAGAAATGTTTGATAATGGTGAATTTGAAGTAGTTGCAATCAATGATTTAACTAGTCCAAAAATGCTTGCTCATTTACTTAAATATGACTCAGTTCAAAAAAAATATGATCATAAAATTGAAAGTGATGAAAGCTCAATAATTGTTGACGATAAAAAAATAACAATATATAAAGAACAAGATGCATCTAAACTACCATGGAAAAATTTAGATATAGATGTGGTTATGGAATGTACAGGATTTTATAATTCAAAAGAAAAATCTATGGCACATATAAATGCAGGAGCTAAAAAAGTTATAATTTCTGCTCCAGCAGGGGAAGATTTAAAAACAATAGTATATAGTGTAAATGAAAAAATCTTATCTAAAGATGATAAAATAGTAAGTGCTGCTTCATGTACAACAAATTGTTTAGCTCCTATGGCAAATGCATTAAATAATTATGCAAAAATTAAAAGTGGAATTATGACAACTGTTCATGCATATACTGGGGATCAAATGATTTTAGATGGTCCTCATAGAAAAGAAGATTTAAGAAGAGCCAGAGCTGGTGCAATAAATATAGTTCCAAATTCAACAGGTGCTGCTAAAGCAATTGGACTTGTAATACCAGAACTTAAAGGAAAACTTATTGGTTCAGCTCAAAGAGTTCCTGTTCCAACAGGTTCAACAACAATTTTGGTTGCAGTTGTTGAAGGAAAAAATATAACAAAAGAATCTATAAATGAATATATGAAATCAGTATCAAATGATTCTTATGGATATATAGATGAACCAATTGTTTCATCTGATATAATTGGTATTTCTTATGGTTCTTTGTTTGATGCTACTCAAACAATGGTTAATAAAATAGATGAAGATACATATCAAGTTCAAGTTGTTGCTTGGTACGATAATGAATATGGATACACATGTCAAATGGTAAGAACAGCTTCATATTTGATGGAAATAAGTGATTAATCACAGAAATAAGTGAGTAATCACTTTTTTTCTTGTAAAAAAATCAAAAAAAATATATACTGTATATAGAATGGAAGTGTAGATATGAAAAAAGGATTTACTTTAATAGAACTTTTAGGAATTATTGTTATTTTAGGATTAATAGTTGCTTTTACAGTTCCATCTTTAATTAATTTAAAGAAAAATGAAGAACAAAAAGAATATGATAATTTTTTAAAAAATGTTTCTTTAGCGGCTGAAACGTTTTATCAATCAAATACAAAGATGTGTGATTTTGATAATTATACGTATTGCTACATAAATGTAAGTGATTTAATTGAAAATGATTATTTAAGAAATGATTTAATTAATCCCAAAAACAAAAATGTAATTTCATATTTAGACACTGTAATCTTAGAAAAAAATGAAGACAATACCATAAAATATTATTATTCTTCTATGTATGGTTATGTAAAGGATAATTTATTAGTTCATTATGATGCAACTAGAAACACAAATAGTGGTCATGACTATTTGACAACTACTTGGGAAGATATAAGTGGAAATAAAAATAATGCAACACTTAAAAATTTTGCTTCTGTAGATACATGGTATAATAATTCACTAAATTTTAGTGGAAAAAATTATAATTCAACCAATTCAGAACATGTTGATTTTAATTTAAATGATTCTTCAGATGAATTTACAATTACTTTATATACTAAACAAGGTGCTATAACTGATACTGGAGTTATGCCTAGATTATTCAGTACCCAATCAGTTGATAAAAAAGCTTTTTTTAGAATTTATACAACAGATTCATATAAAGATGGAATTAATTTTAAAACCACTTCTAATGATGTATATATAGGTAGCCATTCATCGTCAGCTGATGAAATTTATGAAATTTCAGTTACTTGTTCAAAAAAGAATTATGAGGTTTATAAAAACGGTGAAAAAGTTAAAAGTATTGTACTTTCTAATTCTTCTTATGATGTAGTATCTGATTTTGAATGTAGTGATGTTTTAAATTCTAGTATGTTTTTAGGAAATGCTGAGAGTTTTATTAGAGCATACAAGGGAGAAATATATAACTTTAAAATTTATAATAAAGTTTTAACAGATGAACAAATTAAACAAAATTATGAAGTAGATAAATCAAGATATAATTTATAAACTAAGAAGTGTTTTGTTAAGCATTTCTTTTTTTTATATTTATTTTGTGTTATAATAGTTTTGTATGATTATTCTAAGGAGAAAACAATGAAAAAAACTATTAGAGATTTTGATATAAAAAATAAAAAAGTATTAATTAGAGTAGATTTTAATGTGCCAATAAAAGATGGTAAGATAATTGATGATAATAGAATAAGGCAAAGCTTAGAAACAATAAAGTTTGCTATAGAACAAAATGCAAAAGTAATTTTGCTATCACATCTTGGTAGAATTAAAACAGAAGAAGATTTAAAAAAATATTCATTGAAAGTGGTTGCTGATAGATTAAGTGAATTATTAAATAAAAAAGTAATATTTGTAAATAAAACAAGAGGTCAAGAATTAGAAGAAGCAATAAATGAAATGAAATTTAAAGATGTTTTATTAATTGAAAATACAAGATTTGAGGATTTAGATGGAAAAAAAGAAAGTTCAAATGATTCATCACTTGGATCATATTGGGCAAGTTTAGGAGATATATTTATAAATGATGCCTTTGGAACTAGTCATAGAGCTCATGCATCAAATGTTGGAATTGCATCACACTTGCCTTCAGGAATAGGTTTTTTAGTGGAAAAAGAATTAAATATAATGTTACCCGCAATAAATAATCCAAAAAGACCATTAACCGTTATATTAGGTGGTTCAAAAGTAAGTGATAAAATAGGAGTTATAGAAAACCTAGTAAAAATTGCTGATAACATCTTAATAGGTGGTGGAATGGCTTTTACATTTTTAAAAGCAAAAGAAATAGAGATAGGTGCTTCTTTACTTGATAAAGATAATATAGAATTTTGTAAAAATATTTTAAGTAAATATGAAGATAAAATAATATTACCAATTGATGCGGTAGTAACTAATGAAATATCTGATAATTCAAATTACAGAAAATGTTTTATAACTGATATAAAACCAAACGAAATAGGTGTAGATATTGGTACTCAAACTTTAGAATTATTTGATGATTTTTTAAGTTCTAGTAAAACAATAATATGGAATGGTCCAGTAGGAATATTTGAAATCCCAAATTTTTCAAATGGTACTAAAAAATTGTTAGAATTAATATCTAAAAAAGATGCAACAACAATAATAGGTGGTGGAGATACTGCATCTTCTGCCATACAATTTGGATTTGAACATTCATTTACACATATTTCAACAGGTGGAGGAGCTTCATTAGAACTATTAGAAGGAAAAAAGTTGCCTGGAATAAGCATAATTTCAGATAAGTAATCTATCAGGAGTGAAACACATGAAAAATAAATTTAAAAATATTTTTAATTATATACTATTATTATTAATAACAATAATTGTTTTATATTTTTCACTAAAAGACAATTTTGAAGTTACATTAAATGAGTTAAAAAAAGTAAATTTATTTTGGATTATATTTGCTGTTTTATTTATAATATTCTATTGGATATTTAGAACATTATCAATACATGTTTTTGTAAAAAAATATAAACCAAATTTTAATTTTAAATTGTCTTTTAAGATGATGATGACGACAATATTTTTTGACGGTGTGACACCTTTTTCATCGGGTGGACAACCAGTTCAAGTATATTATTTAAAAAAACATGGTATACAAGTTGTTAATGGTACAAATATAGCAATTCAAAATTTTATAGTATATCAAATATCATTGGTTTTGTTAGGTTTAATAGCAATTATTTCAAATTCAATTTTAAAAATATTTCCAGGTGATAATTTACTTAAAAAATTAGTAACACTAGGATTTATTATAAATTTACTTGTTACAGTTGGGTTATTTTCAATAGCTTTTCTAAAAAAATTTAATAAATTTGTATGTAAAGTAGTAATAAATTTTTTAAGTAAAATTAAAGTTATAAAAAATAAACAAGAAACATTAGAAAAATTTAATAATTATGTCTCAGATTTTAATATAGGAGCTAAAGATTTATTAAAAAATAAAAAAATATTTATTAATGGAATATTAATAAATTTAGTTGCTTTATGTTGCTATTATGTTATACCACTTATAATACTTTTTGCTATGGGAGATTATACAAGCCTAAATGTATTTACAGCAATAATAACATCTGCATATGTAATGCTTATAGGATCATTTGTTCCAATACCAGGTGGTAGTGGAGGCTTAGAATATGGATTTGTAGCTTTCTTTGGTTACTTTTTACAAGCTAGTGGAAAACTTACAGCACTTATGATACTATGGAGACTTGTTACATATTATTTAGGTATAATAGCTGGTGCTATAATAATGAATATAAAAGAAAAGGGAAAATAAAATGAGAATAGGAATATTTACTGATACATATCCACCATATATAAATGGTGTTTCAACAAGCATTTTAATGTTACAACATGCTTTAGAAAAACAAGGACATCAAGTTTTTATTGTAACTGTTAATACAGAAAAAATGTCTTATAAATATGAAGATGATAATAAAATAATTAGAATACCAGGAATTCCAACTGGAATATATGATTATAGATTAACTGGAATTTATCCACTTAGAATCATAAAAAAAATAAAAAAATGGAATTTAGATGTAATACATTCACATACAGAGTTTGGTGTTGGCACATTTGCTAGAATAATTGCTAAACAATTTGGAATACCACTTGTACATACATATCACACTATGTATGAAGATTACGTTCATTATATAACTAAAGGATATTTTGATGGAGCAAGTAAAAAAATAGTGGAATATTTAACAAAGTTTTATTGCGATAAAACAACAACTGAACTAATAGTTCCTACAAAAAAAACATATGATTTATTTAAACAAAAATATAAATTCGATAGAAATGTTCATATAGTACCTACTGGTATTGAAATAGAAAGATTTTATAAAGAAAATAATAATAAAAAAGAAATAGAAAAATTAAGAAATGATCTAGGTTTTGATAAAAATGATTTTGTTATTTTATTTGTTGGAAGAATAGCGGAAGAAAAAAATATAAATTTGTTGCTTGATTCACAAAATATAATAAATAAAAAATATAAAAACTGTAAAATTTTGATAGTTGGAGATGGACCAGACTTAGAAAAATTAAAGAAACAATATTCAAAAAACAAATCAATAGTTTTTGCTGGAAAAGTACCATGGGAAAACATTCCTAAATACTATTTACTTGCAAATGTTTTCGCAACAGCTTCAACCAGTGAAACACAAGGACTTACAGTAATAGAAGCTTGTGCAGCTTCATTACCACCAATATGCATAAATGATGAAAGCTTTACAAATGTTGTAATAGATGATTTGAACGGTAAAATATTTAATACAAAAAAAGAGTATATAAAAATAATAGAAAACTTAATTTTAGATAAACAAACTTTAAAAAGACTTTCAAATCAAGCTAGAGTTAGTAGCGAAACATATTCATCAAAATATTACGCAAGTAGAGTATTAGATGTTTATAAAAAGGCAATTGAAAATAGTGATAGAAAAAAGGGATTATTTGGAAAAATTAAGGAAATGAAAGTTCATGAAGAGTAAAATTATTGTTGGAAATCAAAAAATGTTAATGGGATACAAAGATGTAAAAAACTTTGTTGATAACTTTAAATATAAAAAAGATGGCTTATATGTACTTGAAGAAATGAAAAAGAGAGGAATAAATAAAAATGTTATAGTAGAAACTAGTTATAATACACAAGAGGTTATAAAACAAGTTTCTGATTATAATGTTAACTATTTTATTTTAAAACCATTTGAATTAGATGACTTAGAAAATAGAATAATGGGTATTTCAAAAAGAAAAGATGATACAAAAACATTAGATTTTTATCACAATAATTTACAAGTATCAATAACAAAAATACTTCATGAACTTGGAATTCCGTCTCATATAAAAGGTTATCAATATATTAGAGAAGGTGTAAGTATAATATTTGAAAGACCTGAAACGATAGGTGGTATAACTAAAGAATTATATCCAGAACTTGCAAGTAAATTTGATACAACAGTTTCTAGAGTAGAAAGAGCTATAAGACATGCAATAGAAGTAAGTTGGAACAGAGGTGACTGGGAGCTAATGGAAGAAATCTTTGGACATAGTGTTGATATTGATAAAGCAAAACCAACTAATTCAGAATTTATTGTAACTGTAGCAGATAAATTAAGATTAGAACATTACAAAGTTAAAAATTAACACATTTATACTGTAAAGTTTGTGTTTTTTTTAATTTAAGGTATTAAAAATTAAAATACATGTTAAAATATATATGGTGATTAAAATGAAACCTTTTGTACTTTGTATATTAGATGGTGTTGGAATAAGAAAAGAAAAAAATGGAAATGCAGTAAAACTAGCTAATACTCCAACTTTAAATTATTTATTAGAAAATTATCCTAATAGTAAATTAGAAGCAAGCGGAACATTTGTTGGACTACCTGCTGGTCAAATGGGAAATAGTGAAGTTGGTCATTTAAATATAGGTGCTGGTAGGGTTGTGTATCAACCATTACAATTTATAACAAAAAATATAGAAGATAAAACTTTCTTTGAAAATAAAGAATTTTTGGAAGTAATAAATCATTCTAAAAAAAATAATTCAAAACTTCATATTTGTGGATTATTAAGTGATGGTGGAATACATTCTCATATTTCTCATTTATTCGCACTTTTAGAGTTGTGTAAAAAAGAAAATGTAAAAAATCTTTATCTGCACTTATTCACAGATGGTAGAGATACTTTACCAAGATGTGCTGAAGAGTTTTTTATTCAATTAAATAAAAAAATAGAAGAATTAAACATTGGTGTAATATCGACTATATCAGGTAGATACTATGCAATGGATAGAGATAATAATTTTGATAGAATAAAAAAAACTTACGATGCAATGGTGTTTGGTGAAGGCAAAAAATATTCGAATTATAAAGAATTATTAGATGATAATTATAAAAATGATATAAATGATGAATTTATAATACCTGCTGTAATAGATGAAAGAGGTGTAGTATCTTCAGGCGATTCTATCATAGTATTTAATTATAGACCAGATAGATTAAGAGAACTTTTTATGACATTGACTAATGATAGTTTCGATAAATTTGAAACAAAAAAATTAGAAGATATCAAATTAGTAACAATGATGCCTGTAAGTAATGATGTAAAATGTACTAATGCATACAATTTACCTATATTAAAAAACACATTAGGTGAATATGTAAGTAATCTAGGAATAAAACAATTAAGAATTGCGGAAACAGAAAAATTTGCCCATGTTACTTATTTCTTTGATGGGGGAGAAGAAAAAAAATTAAAAAATTGTACTCAATTATTAATACCTTCTCCAAAGGTTGCTACATATGATATGAAACCGGAAATGAGTGCATATGAAATAACAGATAATTTAATCAAAGAATTACCAAATTATGATTTAGTTATTTTAAATTATGCAAATGGAGATATGGTAGGTCATACTGGTGATTTAACAGCATCAATAAAAGCAGTTGAAACATTAGATAATTGTTTAGATAAGCTATATAAAAAAATCAAAGAATTAAATGGAAATTTATTAATAATTGCTGATCATGGTAATTGTGAATATATGGAAGATGAAAAAGGAAATAGAATTACAAGTCATACAACATCTTTGGTACCTTGTATTTTATGTAATAAAGATTACAAAATAAAAGATGGTGCTTTATGTGATGTTGCTCCTACAATATTAAAAATAATGGATATAGAAATTCCAAAAGAAATGACAGGAAAAGTTTTAGTTGAGAAGATATAATATCTTCTTTTTTTATTAAAAAATATATTTTTTATATTGTATTTATGATATAATATCTAAGAATAGGGGAAGGATAGTATGGGAAAAACAAAAATTATTGCTACTGTAGGTCCATCTACAAACTCAAAGCAAAAACTGAAAGAATTAATTTTAAAAGGTTGCGATGCAATTAGAATCAATATGAGACAATGTGATTACACATTTTGTGATTTAGTTTTTCAAATGGTTGATGAATTAAATAAAGAATTAAATACATGTGTTTCAATTATTCTAGATACAAATGGTCCAGATTTAAGAATAGGACTTATTAATGAGGATAAAGCATTTTTAAAACAAGATACTGTTATTAGAATATACAAAGAAGATGTTCTTGGAGATGAAACAAAGTTTTCTGTTAATTATGAAGATTTTGTTAATGATGTAAAAATAGGAAACACTATTTCAATAAATGATGGAACAGTTGAATTAGTAACTGAAGAAAAATGTGAAAGCTATTTAAAATGTAGAGTTGTAAAAGAAGGTTTTATTAATTCTAAAAGTGATGTTCATGTAGTTGGTATTAAACTAAATATTCCTTTTTTAAGTGAAAAAGATAAAGAAGATATTTTATATGCACATAGAAAAAATGCTGATTTTTTAGCTGTTTCTTTTGTATCATCATCTGAAGATATATTAGAAATTAATGATATGTTAATTGAACTTGGCAATGATCATATGGAAATAATTGCAAAAATAGAAAAAGAAAGTGCTGTAGATGAAATAGATGAAATTATAAAAGTAAGTGATGGAATTATGATTGCAAGATCTGATCTTGGTGTAGAAGTACCTATGGAAAGAATTCCTGGAATACAAAAATCTATAGTAAGTAAATGTCATATGGCTGGAAAAATAAGTATAGTAGCAGCTGAATTAATATCAACAATGGAAGAAAATATGAGACCAACAAAAGCAGAAGTATCTGATATAGCAAATGCTGTTTTAGATGGTGCAGATGCGGTTATGCTGTCTGGTGAAACTACAATAGGAAAATATCCAGTAGAAACTTTAGAAATTGTTGAAAGAGTAATTTCATCAGCAGAAGAAGATATAGATTATTTGGGATTACTTGATAAAGCAGCTCGTACAGAAAAACAAGATATAACAGGTGAAATATCATATAGTGTAGCTATGCTTTCTTGTAGATTAAAATGTAGTGCAATAGTTTGTCCTACAATAAGTGGATATACAGCAAGAAAAATGAGTAGGTTTAGACCTAACTGTCCAATACTTGCTATTAGTAATGATCCAAATACAGTAAAATCATTATCTCTTAATTTTGGAATTTTACCCGTATTAGTAGATGAATTTAAGAATTTAGATTCAATGTTAAATAAATCTATTAAACTTGCGACTGAAAAATTTAATTTAGAACCAAAAGATAAACTTATAATAACAGGGGGTTATCCATTTAGGGAGGTAAAACATACAAACTTTATAAAAATAGAAGAAATATAAGGGTGATAAAATGTATAAAATAGGGGAACAATTTAAACTTAATATTAATTCTAAAGCTAAAGATGAAAACATTATAAAAGGTCAAAAATTTAGAATTACAATATTATCAGAATTACTAATAAGGTTTGAATATAATGAAAATGGTATTTTTGAGGATAGAGCAACAGAAACGGTAATCAATAGAAATTTAGATAAAGTTAATTTTGAAAAGGTTACTATGGATAACACCATATATATATCAACACGTTATTTTAAACTTGTTTATAAATTAGAAAGCCCTTTTACTTCAAATAAAATGTTTTCGGATCCAATGCTAAAAGTCGATATTTTAGGCACAAACAAAACATGGTTTTTTGGAATGCCTGAAATTAGAAACTATGGTTCTCCTACTACCGAACTGGTATCTGAAAATGGTAAATTAAAAAAAAGTTTATATTCTTTAGATGGATTTACAACAATAGATGATTCAAAATCAAATGTTTATGATGATGAAGGTGTATTAATACCAAGAGAGCAACAAGAAATAGATTTATATTTATTTGCTTATGGAAAAGATTTTACTTCTTGCCTAGTTGATTATTATAAATTGACTGGATTTCCAAACCTAATACCACGATATGCACTTGGTAATTGGTGGTATAGAAATTATGGATATAATGATACTGAATTAAGAAAACTGATAAATAAATTTTATGATAACGAAATTCCACTTTCAATAGTTGTTCTTAATAAAGATTGGCATTTAAATCCAAATAAAGATATTAATTCTGGTTTTACAGCTGATAAAACAAAATTTGAGAATTTTAGATCAACAATAGATTATTTACATTCAATGGGAATTAGAATGGGTTTAAGTATAAATCCATTTAATGGATTTTATCCAATAGAAGAAAATTATGAAGAATTAAAAAGATATTTACCAGAAGATAAGAATGGTAAAATACCTTTTGATGTTTTAAACCCAAGGTATTTAGATGTTTATTTGAAATTAATAATTCATAAATTAGATAGTTATGGTGTTGATTTTTATTGGTTAGATTATTTTGACAAGAAAAATTTAAAATCTTTAAATACATTAAAACATTACCAATTTTATGATATGATGCGAGATTATAGAAGAAGACCACTTTTACTTGCTCCAAACACTTTAGTCGCATCACATAGATATCCTGTTTTATATTCAGGAAAAACAAAAGTTAGTTGGAATACATTAAAAGCTATTGCTTTTCATAATATAAATTCTACAAATATTGGTGTTTCTTGGTGGAGTCATGATATAGGGGGGTATTATGAAGGAATAGAAGATAATGAACTTTACATTAGATATGTTCAGTTAGGTACTTTTAGCCCAATATTAAAATTTGGGGCTGATTCAAGTAAATATTATAAAAGAGAACCTTGGCGTTGGGGAATAAAAGCTTATCAAATCACTAAAGATTATTTACAACTTCGTCATAAATTAATCCCATATTTATATAGTGAGGCTTATTCAAATTCGAAATTTGGAATTCCTTTAATAACTCCTTTATACTATAGTACTCCAAATATGTATGATGATCCGTTATATAAAACAGAGTATTATTTTGGTAGTCAATTATTTATATCACCAATTACAACATCAAAGGATTATATAATGAATAGGGTTATTCATAAGTTCTTTATTCCACATGGAATTTGGTACGATTTTGTGACTGGTAAAAAATTTGTTGGAAATAAAAAATATGTTTCATTTTTTAAAGATAATGATTATCCTGTTTTCGCAAGACAGGGCGCAATTATCCCACTTGGTACTAATAAAAACATTAATGATACAAACCCACCAACAGATATGGAAATACATATATTTCCTGGAAAATCAAATACATATAAACTTTATGAAGATGATGGTGTAAGTAATTTATATAAAAAAGATTATTATTTAATGACAATGATTGATTATAATTATATGCCAAACAACTATACACTTATTATTCGTGCTTTAGAAGGAAAAAGTGGAATAATTCCTGAATTTAGAAATTATAAAATTAGATTTAGAAATACTAAAAAAGCAGATGACGTTATAGTATATTTAGATAAAGATAAAATTAATTATAATTCATATACTGAAAATGATGATTTTATAGTTGAAATAAAAAATGTTGTAACAATTGGTAAACAATTAACTATTAATTGTAAAGGAAAAGATATAGAGGCAGACCCTATAAGAATAATGAACGATGACATTGAAGAAATTGTTTCAGACCTACCAATAGAAACAGTAAAAAAAGATAAAATAGATGAAATTTTATTTGGAAATTTAACAATAAAGAAAAAAAGAATTGCTATTAGAAAACTATCACGTATTGGTATAGATAAAAAATTTATACAATTATTCTTGAAATTGCTTGAATATGTTGAACAAATATAATATAATGTACTTAGTTTTCAAAAACGTTGATAAAAGAGTAGTAATATAATTTCTTTTCATAGAGAAAAAGTGATTGGTGAAAACTTTAAAAGAAATTATGTGAACTTGCTTTTGGAGTTGCTTAAATAGCCGCATATTTGCGTTAAAAAATAAAGAGCATAAAATATTATGAATTAAGGTGGTACCGCGCTATAAGCGTCCTTAAATTTATAATATTTTTTTTGGAGGTGTTTTATGAAATCTTTATATTTAGGGTTGGGTTGTTTCTTATTTATATATGTTTTATATTTAATAATGGTTATATTTAATAAGAAAAAAATGAAAAACTTTTTTGAAACTAATCAAGCTAAGTATTTTATTAGCAAGTATAAATTAAATACAAAAAAAATTAATCCTAAGCCATTTGCAAATGCAATAGCTTTAGCTAATTCAGGAGTTATAGCGATAACTTTAGTTATAACTGAAATAACTACAAATTATTATTTGAAATTATTGATTTGTTTGATTGTTTTATTACCGCTAACATTTATATCATATTCAATAATAGGTAATATTTATAAAAAGAAAGAAGGAAATAAAAATGTATGATTTTACACAAGTAGAAAAAAAGTGGCAAAAATATTGGAAAGAAAATAAAACTTTTAAAACGGATTGCTATGATTTTAGTAAACCTAAATATTATGCACTTGATATGTTTCCATATCCATCAGGAGTAGGTTTGCATGCAGGACATCCAGAAGGTTATACTGCAACAGATATAATTGCAAGAATGAAAAGAATGCAAGGATATAACGTACTTCATCCTATGGGATTTGATTCATTTGGATTACCAGCTGAACAATATGCAATAAAAACAGGAAATCATCCAGATGGGTTTACAAAGAAAAATATAGCTACATTTAAAAATCAATTAGAGATACTTGGTTTTTCTTATGATTGGGATAGAGAAATATCTACTTGTGAACCATCTTTTTATAAGTGGACACAATGGATTTTTAAACAATTATATGAAGATGGATTAGCTAAAAAAATCGACATGCCTGTTAACTGGTGTGAAGAGCTTGGAACAGTTTTAGCTAATGATGAAGTTATTAATGGAAAAAGTGAAAGAGGAGGTTATCCAGTTGTTAGAAAAAATATGAAACAATGGGTAATTGATATTCCAGCATATGCAGAAAGACTTTTAGAAAATTTAGATGAATTAGATTGGCCTGAATCAACAAAAGAAATTCAAAGAAACTGGATTGGTAAATCAGTAGGAGCACAAGTAGAATTTAAGGTAAAAGATAGTAATGAAAAATTTGTTGTATTTACTACTAGACCGGATACATTATTTGGAGCTACGTATTGTGTTTTAGCGCCTGAACATAAAATTGTAGATTTAATAACAACAAAAGAGCAAAAAGAAAAAGTTGATGATTATAAAAAAGAATGTATGACTAAGTCAGAAATGGAAAGAACAGAGTTAAATAAAAATAAAACAGGTGTATTTACTGGTGCATTTGCTATTAACCCTGTAAATAATAAAGAAATACCAATATGGATTTCGGATTATGTTTTATCTACATATGGAACAGGTGCTATTATGGCAGTTCCTGCTCATGATGAAAGAGATTTTGAATTTGCTAAAAAATTTGGAATTGAAATAATTTCAGTTATTGAAGGTGGTTCTTCTTGTGAAAGTGCATATACTGGTGATGGAGTACATATTAATTCAGAATTTTTAAATGGACTTAACAAAGAAGATGCAATAAATAAAATGATAAGTTGGTTGGAAGAAAATAAGTTAGGTTCTAAAAAAATCAATTATAAATTAAGAGATTGGATTTTTGCTCGTCAAAGATATTGGGGAGAACCAATTCCTATTATTAATTTTGAAGATGGTAGTATAGTTGCTTTATCTGATGATGAGTTACCACTTATATTACCAGAATTAGAAGATTATAAAGGAAAAAATGGTAAAGCTCCACTTGAAAATAAACCAGAATGGGTTAATGTTGAAGTAAATGGAAAAAAAGGGAAAAGAGAAACTTCAACAATGCCGGGTTCAGCAGGATCTAGTTGGTATTTTTTAAGATATATTGATCCTAAAAACGATAAACAATTAGCTGATCCAAAATTAATTGAACACTGGATGCCAGTTGATTTATATGTTGGTGGACCAGAACATGCAGTTGGACATTTATTGTATTCTAGAATGTGGAATAATTATTTATATGATAAAGGTATTGTCAGTGTTAAAGAACCATTTAAAAAACTTGTTCATCAAGGAATGATTTTAGGTTCTAATGGTATTAAAATGGGTAAAAGATTTCCAGAATATGTAGTTGATCCAAATGATATAGCACGTGATTATGGTGCGGATTCATTAAGATTATATGAAATGTTTATGGGACCATTACAAGCTGATAAACCTTGGGATAATAATGGAATAGAAGGCTCTAGAAAATTTATTGATAGAGTGTATAGAATGATTGTTGAAGAAAACAAAGTAAAAGATGTTGAAAATAACAATTTAGAAAAAATATATAATCAAACTGTAAAAAAAGTAACTGAAGATTATGAATCATTAAATTTTAATACTGCAATAAGCGCTATGATGATTTTTGTAAATGCAGTTTATAAAGAAGATGTTTTGCCAAAATATATGGCAGAAGGATTTGTAAAACTTTTAAATCCTATATGTCCACATGTTACTGAAGAAATGTGGCAATATTTAGGGCATAATAATACAATTACATATGAATCATGGCCTACTTATGATGTAGATAAAACAAAAGAAGAAGAATATGAATTAGTAGTTCAGGTTAATGGAAAACTAAGAGGGAAAATTGTTACTGATATAAATACTTCTGAAGAAGATATGAAATCTTTAGCTCTTAATCTTGAAAATGTTAAAAAATATATTTGTGGTAAAGAGATAGTAAAAGTAATAGTAATTCCTAAAAAACTTGTAAATATAGTTGTAAAAATGTAGATAATGTTTCTTTTCTACATTTTTTTGTTGTATAATTAAATTATGGAAAATATAGATAATTATGAATATGAAAAAAAATATTGGAATATGGGGTTTAATAATATAGCTGGTGTAGATGAAGTAGGAAGGGGACCACTTATTGGACCTGTTGTTACAGCATGTGTAGTGTTACCTCACAATTTTAAGTTAGAAGGTCTTACAGATTCTAAAAAGTTGTCTGAGAAAAAAAGAAATGAATTTTGTGAATATATAAAACAAAATGCACTTGCTTATTCGATTGGTGTAGTAGGTCCAGAAGAAATAGATGAAATTAATATATATCAAGCTAGTAAAAAAGCTATGTTACTTGCAATCGAGGACATAAGGAAAAAAATAAATGTTGATTATATACTTACAGATGCAATGCCTTTAGAACTTGATATTCCAAGTCTTTCAATAGTTAAAGGTGATTTAAAGAGTATAACAATATCTGCTGCAAGTGTAATTGCTAAAGTAACAAGAGATAATATGATGTATGAACTTGATAAAAAATATCCACAGTATAAGTTTGGCTCTCATAAAGGATATCCAACTAAAAAACATATTGAAGCAATTAATAAATATGGTTTAATTGAAGGGTATAGAAAAACTTATGGACCAGTAAAAGAATTAATAGAAAGGAATAAATAATATGGATTTTTTTAGAAAAAATACTACTCCAAAAATTGTTGAAAAGCATACAACTTTTAATTATTCTAGAAAAAAGCCAAAACAAATAATAGAAGAAAGAGAAAATAAAAAATTAAATGTGTTATTTAATAAAATTAATGAAAATAGAACTCATATAAATAATAATTGCAAATTAAATAATAAATCATTTAATAGTAGTAATTTTAATAATAAAAATTTTTTTAATAAATAATTAATTTTATA
>ENA-ORPD01000280-ORPD01000280.1-human-gut-metagenome-genome-assembly--contig:-NODE-280-length-53503-cov-5.275034_pt1 | contig 53503 bp, 56 predicted proteins | sample MGYA00242143_ERZ509076 | MGnify/ENA primary metagenome ERZ509076 (study PRJEB26280, sample SAMEA2338706) | human gut metagenome | biome: human gut; feature: human-associated habitat; material: faeces... | reverse complement strand
GCTAATGCTATTTATAGTGTTGAATATATTATTTTAGAAGCTTATAGTGCTGCCAGTATGAATTTTTTGTCATTTATACGGTTAATTATTTGTTATATATTTGCTAAAAGAAATAAAGAATCACCTCAAAAGTAGTAATCATTTTCAGTCTTTTAATTATTATTTTATGTTTATTCGTTATGGCAAAGTAATTTAAAGATAGTTAGAATTATTTATGTTGCATGTGCATTTGTTTGGATATATTATAATTTTAAGGTTGGAGCATACGTTAGAGTTGTAGGTAATTTTTTAGAAATTATATCGGCTTTAACAAAATATAATAAACAATAATTTATTATAAAAATTGTTATTTGCAATTATTTTGATATCGATGATAATTAACTAAAAAAATATGGATTTCTCCATATTTTTTTTAAAATATTCTAGTAATTGATACACAAGCTGAATATAAATCGTTAGGTACTAGCTCAAAATCAACTTCAGATGTATTTATGAATCTGTAACTTGCTCCTGGAAGTGCTTCAAATATAGCGTTTCCATTGATGGTTCCAGTTTCGCAACAAGCTAGTTTGTTATGGGTAGAAGAGTGAGCAATTAATACATCACTAGGCCAATATTGGTGTAATTCAATTCCTAAAGCTCTTTCGTCACAATCGAAATTTTCGTTTTTACGACTTCTAACATTTACCCACCAGTGAATTATATAAATTCCTGCTTCTGGGATTGAGAAATCACCAGTAACTGGATTATATGTAATTTTGTTAGAAATGTTAGTAGTTTGGAATAAAATAGGATTTTGAACTGGTACAGTAGAGTTTGTTTCGTCATGTACCATAGCGTAACTATCTAAGTTTTCAGCAGCAGGTCCAGTAGGTCCAGTAGCTCCAGCAGCTCCAGTCGGTCCAGTAGCCCCAGTTGTTCCAGCAGGTCCGGTAGGTCCGGTAGGTCCAGTAGCTCCAGTAGCCCCAGTTGCTCCCGTTGGAATGGTTAAGTTCAAAAAGAAATTAGGGGAAACACCAGTTATGGAAGCTGCTGCTGTTGCTCCAGTTGTTACAGTTCCTATCGTTAAAGTTGGTGTAACACTAGGTCCGGTAGGTCCAGTCGGCCCTGTTGCTCCAGTAGCTCCAGTTCCAGCAGGTCCAGTCGGTCCGGTAGGTCCTGTTGCGCCTGCAATTCCTTGAATACCTTGGATACCCTGAATACCTTGCGGACCTTGAGGACCAACGGGACCCGTGGGACCCGCAGGACCTGTAGGACCTTGCGCACCTTGTGTTGCAAAGAGTACCCAGAAACTTTCATCGGTTCCGGGAGTGACACCTTTGTTGTTATCGACCTTAGAAATATAACCATTACCGGAGTAAACAACAGTATCGTTCATAGAATAAACTGTTACATTATTCCAGGTACCTTTAGGATTTATATTTGCTACACCAGCCTCACCTTGTTCACCCTTAGGACCTCTTTCACCGGCAGGACCTTGTGCACCTTGAGGACCTCTGAGTGTACCGATATAAACAACTCTAACATTGTCAACAAATACACTCTCAATGTAACCGTAGTTACCATTACTACTAACATTCTGTGACATTACAAAGTCACCAACGTGAGCTTCACGAGGACCTGTTAAACTGGACTTCGGAATATCCGCGGTGGAAGTTAAGGTGTTAGAAGTCGTTAACCAAATGTTACCATCTTCACCATTTGTTCCATCAACACCATTTGCACCATCTGTACCAGGTACACCTTGGGGTCCTTGTTTACCTTGAGGGCCTGTGGGACCCGCTGGACCTATTGCCCCAACGTCACCTTTAGGACCTGCAAGGTCAAATGCAGGCGTCATACCCGTTACTACTTGATTATCCGACATTTTATATTGTATCTGAAATACCTGACCTTCATGATACACAGTTTCACCATTCATGACGTAATCCTTATCAAGCATTACAAAATCACGACTGGTAACCTCATCAAGAGGTTTAGTACTCCAAGTACGAAGTTGGATTAAAAGACTTGTTAATGTGTCTTGTACAATATACCCGAGATATTGAGGTATACCTACTTTCTGCAACGAACTAACTTTACCGTCTTGTGTAACGGTAAAGTCTTCATTGTCGAAACTTGCAATACCCGGATTAGTTGTGTTGGCAATAGGTACTCGTGTCACATTGCCAGAGTCGTCTGTTACAATTTTCTCAACTAAATCTGCCATGTTTCCTCCTAATTATTTGTAAGCACCCGTAATTTACTCGGTGCTTGAATAATTTCATCATAGTCAAATGCTACAATTGGTGCATCATAGTTTATATCTTTTACAAGGTCAGGTCTACAAAGTTTGACCTGCTCATACAAAGTACGATTGTCGGTAGGCGGTGTCTTGTCAGGGAACACTGATTTGTACAATGAGGTTAAGTAGTCACTCATCAGTGTGCCACCTTTGATACTTATCTCATATGTATAATCTTGTTCCACCCATTCTGCAGTTTGTACAGGTAAGAAGTGTTTTGTAAACGTAAATGCATAAGGTTCATACTTTTTATCGGTCACATTGTAAGTATAATAATTTTTACCTTCGTCTATAAAAAGACGTGCTGCCGAGTTAGTGGTACCATCTGGAAGTGTTCCTGCAGACAGTTGTTCATTAGTTACAAATACCGGTTCGCGTTGTGTTGCCTCAAAATATTTATAACCACTTATATCTAACCAATAATTCATCTCGTATCTGCCGTCTTGTCTATATGTGTTAGATGCAATTTTGATTAACAAATATGGATTGTTGATTAAATAAACTCGTACCTCACCAACAGATTTAGGAAACACTCCCCATAATCTATAAGGTACACAATCATCGTCTACAATTTCACGTTGATAGACGAACTCCTCACCACGTCTAACTACTAAGGTTTTGCCCAATGCTTCCATTAGAACTACCTCCTTGCTCAGGTGTCACAACTCTTTGATTAGCTGCACGATTACGTTCATTCGTTCTCTCTACATTCGTCGCATGAGTTGCACCATTGCCATCAGGTCCACTATTAGGTCTTGCCCCACCGTGACCTGTTCCACCACCTTGTGATGCCTGTTGTACTTGCATTATCTGTGAAAGTACGTCGGGGTTCTGCTTAATCGTTTCCTCAATCTCCGGAGGTAAGTGTTGTGCATTATCTCTAATACCTGCAAGAACGGTTTTGGCAAGTGGATACTGTTGCTGATCCATCATGTTCCAGAACAACTCAAGTGTACGTGAGTCTTGAGGATTACCAAATGCACCCTGTATAAACTGACTCTGTATCTCTTGCCACATCGCTACACGGTTAGTTGCAAGAGTACCCGCCGCATCTTCACTAAACGAGAAATTATCACGATAGTAAACGTCACCGTACTTATCTTTTGCAAGAAACATGTATTTATTCCACTCTTCCTCTTCCTCTTTGCCATTAGGTAACACCTTAACAAATTTACGAGGTTCATCACTGAACGCTAATAAATACTTCAATACAAGGTCATATACGCCTGCGAATGCTGCATTCTTCATTATACGTAAACTCTCAATGCGTCCTGCACTCTGCATCGCGGCAATTTCTTTTGCCTTACCGGAAGTTGCAGTTGTATCGCGTTTACCTTGAAACGAGTCGCTTACACCAGACGCTGCTTTCGCTGCATCATAATACAACGCTGCCGCAGTAACCTCTTGTGATAAATCAGCCTGTATTTGTTTGGTCTGAACCATCTGTGCTTGCTCATAAGTATCAACGTTTACTTGCTTAATACCAGCATTAACGTCGTCAATCTTAACACGTTTAGGCTTAGTAACAACCGCACCACTCACGAGAGATTTGTCTAACATCTTGCTATACAATTTGTTAGTTGCATCTTGGTTATCTAACAACACAGACACTTCACTGACACCATAAATACTGTCAAGTGAACTGATTGCAGGTCTTGGTATAAACGGCAATTGTTGTATCTGATAAAACGGTATCTCGGTACCTGCAGTTAAGAAAGGTTTCTTAACGTACATATCCTTTTGTTCTTCATCATCAGTTTCACCGACGTCATATGGATTATAAATTATGTCAAGGTCTTGTTCAAGTATATCAATGTCTGACACCTTGTACTTAAACGACTTGCTACCACACTCAGGACAAACTTCTTCACGCGGTACAACTGTTCCACATTTTGTACAAGTTCTAACACGTCTAACGAGCCAATCCTCGTCGTTACAAATGACCTGTCTACTATGATACGCCCAAGAGAACCGTGCAACACGACGATGCTCATTCAAATAATAACAAGTGACCACGGTAATAGTACTATTGTCACTCGTCGGATTGTTTAAGTCACCAGGCTTACTGTTATCTGCTGCAATAGGTGTTATAATTCGACCGTACACGTCATATATACGTGCAAGAGACATCTGCTGTAACTCAAAAATGTATTCAAGTTTACGCCAATCCATTACACCTGGTTGAGGTACAATTTGGTCTGAGGTGCACACGTCAATCTTAACCTCACCAGAAGTATCATGACCACCTGCAAGATTATCCCACCAGACCTTGTACCAGCAACAACCATCTATATATGTTGCACGTTCGGATTTATCGTTTACAAATTTTGAGAATATATTATCAACATTGTAACGGAGAAAACCTTCAGTCACGTCAACCAAAGGTAAATCGCTCTTATATTTCGGTTTCATTTTAGGCATCGGAATACTGTTGTCAATCTTACTCTCAATAAACTCATAAACAATACGTCGAAGTTGTTTAACTTTCTCATCACTCTCGGTACCATCGTCTTTCAATGCATTCAGTGTACCAGAGTATGCTTTCCTCCAACGTTTAATGTTCTTTGTACTCGCAAGAGGATTGTTCTGTTTACAAGCATCAGCAATACTGTATAATGCTACAAACTTGTTTAACAGTTCTTCCTCCTCTGTTGTATTTACGTAGGCTGGCAGAGTTTGCGCCCACTGTAAATACAAATCAATTCTATTAGGCCCCAATGTCCTCGTCCTCCCATTCTTCGGGTGCTCCATACATTGCTATGTATTCTGCTTGCCCAATCTCGTCGAGTTTATTGAAGTCTTCCCACATGTCAGGTTTCCACGGTCTGTATACAAGATGACGTCTACGGTTAGGCATAGGCAATTCACCTGTTATGAGTTTAATAATCCTACCCACACCTTGCGATTGACTATCCACCATGTCGTCTTTTGTACCATATGGAAATGTACTGTGTTGTCGAATAAACTTCTCTCGACCTGTTAATGTATCACCATTTTGTTTATCCCATTCTATATCTTGTTCTTCTTCCTTTGTGAAATCAAGTGGTAAATATACGCACCGTGTTCCCACAAAGTTTGAAGTCGCCTGGGCTCTCGCAAATTTACCACCTTTCGGTTCTATTGCTACGACCGGGGGCATGCCTTTCTCAATTGACAAGACGTCTATGATTGCTGAACCATTCGCCTTGTCCTCAATAACCATCTCATCAATGTCTGGAAATTCTTGTGAAATGTTACGTATACACTCAACGGTGTCTCGGAAACCCATTCGTTTATTGACGAGTTTCCACAAATACACGTTCTTTCCTTTAAGTCCCCATAACTCAATTGCTACAAAGTCACTGGTCTCGGTGTTCTTGAAAGTCGCGTCTATTGACAATTGTAGATACTCTAATGACTTACGTAGGTCTAAGGTTCTGTGATAAGTTTGCCACCAATCTTCTTGGTACAAATTACCTTTAGCGGCACTCGGTCTACCTTGATACAAGGCATTCCAAGTACGCTGACCGTCGGAATTTATAACAAGTCTCTTCTTGTTGCGCATCCACTTGTTAGTGTTTGCAATCTTCTGTGGTAACAAGGTCTCATCGTCACCAAGGTGGGCACCCATGAGTGACTCGCCAAGCTGTCTGCCCAATGGGTCAGGTCCAATCTTCGCAGCCTCTTCATCGTATTCGGCAGGTAGATTTATCACTTTATAAATCCACTCACTCCAGTTCTCTTGTATCCAGCCGACAACGTCACCCTCAACCCAACGGGTCTGTATTACAATAAGTTTGCCACCGGGGTGGATACGGGACTGAACAGATGGACCCATCTCGTCATGTATCTTAGCAATAACTGTCTCACTGTCTGCCTGTTCTTTGTTCTTAATCGGGTCATCGATTATGAATAACTCTGCACCATAACCTGTAATACCTGCTTTCAGACCAGCCGCACGACAGGTTCCACCTTTCTCAGTCTCCCACAATGCTACACCTTGGGCACCTGAGTTAGGATTAACTCGGAATATGTCAGGTGCAAATGTGGTGAACTTGTCACGGTTGCGTCTGCTGAACTGTTCTGCAAATGTCGACTCATAACCTGCAATAATCACGCCGTCTGTGGGGTGATTACCAAGGAACCACGATGGCAGTGTCTCGGTTACAGTGTATGATTTTCCATGCTGTGGAGGGACACTCAGAAGAAGTATGTCCATAACGTCATTATCACACTTGTGCTCAAGGAAGGTCTGTATCTCATCACACAAATACTTATGGAAATGTGTCATGTAAAATCCTTCGTTGACGTATTCACAATATGCAGAGTATGACTTCCGGAGCTTACGTCTGAGTATCTCTCCTTCAAGTGTGTTAGGTATCATCTTGTTCTTCCTTTTACAATGTGGTCAAGTACGCCGGAGGCAAGTAAAGCACCAGGCGTGCGGTCACATTACTTACTCTCTACATATGCTCTGTGTTTATCAGTGTATGAGAGTGTGTACCCACGTTTCTCAACCTCAGGTCTACAAATCTCTGGGTCATGATGAAACGGACACGCCGCACCGTGACACTCCCATACAGGTGAGCCATCAGGTGCAGGTCCTGGGCACAGGTACTCAGGATAATCTTCTCGCATGTGTTACCTCCTACAAATGTATCACAAATGTGCTAGTTACAATAACCGTCAGCCAGACACGGAGTCTGCTGAACGGTGAGCGGGTATACAAATTACTTGCCTCCCTTGCCAGGCTTAGACGACGATGTCTTCACAACGACGCCGTCAGACGTGCAAGTGCTGTGAGTAATAGTTGCCATAGGTTACCTCCTTAATTATTTATCTTAATATAAAAGTGTTTAACTGCCGCAAGTATGCTGCCCGTTTTGTCAAATGTATTTGCATCACTCGTAAACGTCAACTCGTCGGTATCGTACCACATCGCCTCATCGGTATCGACAATCTTCCACACTGCCACGGAACCTGTATAATCGCTCCATGCCCATGCACCAAGCGCATCGTTGGCAAAATACATGCCATACACGTCCTTGTTACCTATCTTGCCGATGGGTGTAGTGTTCTTGCCGCTATCAAACGTGGTATAGCTCGAGCCCTCTGTGCCACTCGACGGCGACCACGTTCCACTCAAATACGAATCATCAGGCAGGTCTACAAAGACCGTAGTTATGACAAGGTTACGCGTGACGGTGATGGTGGCTGGACTGGCGTCAATGTTGTTACCACCCTCGACGGTGAAGTGACTGAACTGCTTGCCTGAGGGTGGCGATGTAGCGGTTATGGTCACGATGGAGCCTTCCTCGTAGGACGCGGTAGTCTTGGCCGGATCGTCGTCTAAGTAGCCACCTGTTATTGTCACAGTGTAACGTGGTGTGGGCAGTGTGACGGTGCCGGTGGGGACGTCTGCGCTGAGTATGAACTGCTTGCCGGTCTTGCGATCTGTGAGTACGTCAGGCATCTTGTTCCTCCTCGTGGGTTACAAGAGGTGATGTGTCGCCGGAGGCGGGTGAGCTCGGAGCGGAGAGCTGTCGGTCCGCAGACGCGATCTGCTCCTTGGCCTCACGAGCGGCGAGTATCATCTCTAACTCCTCGTCTGTTAATTCTTCATACGGGTTGTTTATCTGGTGGTCAATCTTGCTCTCGTCGACCGGTTTGGCACCGACCGTGTCACGGAATGCTACAAAGTTGGCAGCATTGATGCGTGCCATGTGTGCTTGACAGGCCATTATCATCTCCAACTCGGTTGGAGCGGTATGTGTCGGGTCCTGCAGATTGGTCAAATCGTCCATCAGTTTGTCGTACGTGTAACGTTCTACAAGAGACTCGTAGGTCTCGTCACCATTCTTGTCGTAGCGAGGGATTGGTTTAGAGGCCGGTCGGTTGAGTACAAGGTGGCCGATGGAACGCCAGGCCTGACGCTGGTACGCAGGGTCGGCGAATAGGTTTTCGGTTTCTTTACGTTGGCGGAGATATTGGCGCAACGTTGGTTTGTCGGTTTGCATGTTTGTACCTCGGTGGATTTTCTGCGCGCATTTTACAAAGGGAGATGTGGGCGCGGGACGCGAATGAGCGCATTTAATATGGTTCAAGGTGCAGAGAGGTTGAGTTACGGAGGGATTGAGAGGTGGGCGCACCTTGAACCTATTATTATATTATTGAATAGATTGAGAAAATGTTACAAGGGTGGGAATGTGTTTACTATATACTATCGATTTGAAATGGCACCCCCTCCGTCTTTTTCTTAATATAATTCAAGAATAGTATATTATCTCTCAAAAATAGAGAGATAAAGGAGTTTCATTTTATGATTAAAAACTTAATAGTCAATCGGTCGGACCTTGAGGCACTCATCAGGGATTATTATGAGCGTGAGGAAAGGAAAGAATTCGGGCAGATTGAGAGATACGGAAGGCTCTCATTCGATGAATTTATGGCCGAATGTGGGTGTGACTTCACGACCTCAACGGATAATTCATATATCCCTCGGAAATGGAAGGCCGAACACCTCATCGTCAAAAACGCAGACAGATTGCCTTTCTATGGTGACCTCAGTGAGATGATGGAAAGGCTCAACATTGACACCATCGAACAGATAAATCTCTAACACTCAGATGGTATAATGGGCGCCGATAAGTCCCATTCCAACGGACGGAGACGAGCCTAAATGTCTCAAAGAAAACTCAATGGGCCAGTACCACCGAGGAGTGACGCCCTCACAAGATGGGAATGCCTCACAACATTGAGCGGACGAGCCGTCGTCAATGGTCAAATTGACTGAGCGGTCGAACCAACCGGAACAGGCCCCGGCCACGTAAGCGGAGAGCAATACCCGACAAATACGTGAAGAGCGCAAAGATTGCACAAGACGCTGAGATGCGGACCTTGATATTGCGCACGAATGGCAATCAAGGCGGAAGTACGAAGCCGCCATGAATACGTACGAGATAGTCTGATAAATTTGACGTGTAATAATCTCACGCGAATTGAGATATATTATAATTATGAATAAGCCATGGGAGGTATAAAAATGGCAGAATATCAAAAAGGCGACATCACTAACGCAAAAATCATCAAACTTGACGACGGGTATCACGTTGACAACAATGGTGTTATCGGTGATGTGCTGAAAAAGACGAAGGACGAAATCAGCTACATTCTCACGGAGAACGAGTCCAACCGCAAATTCTTTAAAGCGGTTGAGGTCGAGAAAGTGACCGGCACCGACGATGGTATCGCACTCACCTTCAAGCCCAGCATCAAACTCGGCAATGTGACTCGCGAAGGCGGCGCTCGTATCCCGAATGCGAAACTGATTGACTACCTGTCCGACGAGGACAAAGCAGAGTATATGGCAATTATTGAGCGTGCGAAGGCTGCGATGGAAGCGGCTCGCAAGAAACCTATGACCGAGGAAGAGAAAATCCAGGCCAAGATTGACAAATTGATGGCGCAGATGGCAAAACTCAACGCGGCAAAGGCTGAAACCGAAGAGGATGCGGAGTAATCCGTATCCTCATCACCACTCAAACACGACAAATTTATTGGAGGTAACATAATTATGGCTAATTTGGTCGACTTCATTCTCGAAGAGGATTATGCAAGGTACCAGGAACTCGTCGCCAAGGCTACGGAGAACAAGAAAAACGCTCCGAAACCTGAACGTAAACCGAGAGGACCTCTTACCAATGAACAGAAAATCAAAATGATGGAAGGTCGTAAGGCCAAACTTGAGGCACAATTGGCCGCACTCATGGCTGGTCAGCCTGAAATCGCAGAATAATCATGAAGACGAGCCGGTTGTACACCTTACAATCGGCTTGTTTTATACCCGAAATGCCGTCAATGTCGACAAATCGGGCAATAAATCACAATGAGGTATAACTACAATGACGACACGTCAACTCTCCATCGTCACAAATTGCTCTGAAACCACGCTCGCAGGCCTTAAAACCTACCAAATTCTCACAAAATCAGGCAAAACATATAAGAAATACGTCCGTGTAACCGAAAATGAGTGGATAGACTGGTCGAAAGAGCAGCGTTTAATTGAACAAATCGATACACTGAAGCGTCAACTGGCCCGGAAACGGGTCGCAAAACGTCCCTTACAATGGTAGTCCATAGACCGGAGGTCACACTGTGAGTCGGCACCGAAACTCCGTCGGCTCACAGTTGATCCTTCGTAAAATTGATTTACCAATCATTTGATAAATCAATTTTACCAAAAATCTAATTTTCATCTAATTTTCATATTTGAAAATTGCGTAAATTTCATTTCACATAATTTTCACATTTGTTCACAATTCATCACATTTTTCACATAAGGTTCATAAAACTGCTTTTATAGCTGCCATACCGAGGGCTGGAATGAAGGCTATGAGAAATTTCAAAAATTTCAAATTCTCTCATAGCCTTCATTCTTTCATATCCCCCTTTCCCATAGCCCTCTTTCCCTGATAGTGGTTTCTAATTATAAAAGTATCTATTATATCCTTTATATCCTATATATAAGGGATATAAGGCTATAAAGGAATGAAGGCTATGAGAGAATTTAAAAGATTTGAAAATCTTCATAGCCCTCTTTCCCTCTCTCGGTCTATCACCATTTAAATCAATTTTCGAGGTAATTTATGCAGCAATTAATCCAACGCAAATCTGAATGCATCGTCACCGTACCCTCCCCCGCCTCTTGTAAACCCGTCACCTACCACCTCCTTTGTAAACAACGCGGTACTCTCCCATTGTTCGACATTTTTGTAATCAACCCACCTCTCCGCAAAACTCTCCACGGAACTTACTATTCCGCCACCTCTCAATATATCCCTCGTACACCCACCTACCCACAGCTCAAACAAATAATCCCCGACCTAATCCGCGGCAACCCGAATGCCCTCCGGGTCACCTACCAGCCTTATTGTAAAATATGCGGTCGTAAGTTAACACATCCACGCTCCATAGCCCTCGGCGAGTGTCAATCTCACAGTCGTCCCGACACACCACAGCCACATCTTGTAAATCCGTGAAATTAATTCATACAAATAAGGAGTAAATTGCATATGAAAATTGTAACTCGCATACCAATGTCCGTGCATCAGCACTGGTCACAGTACGGCAGCATGAGTTACGTGTTTAACTATTTGGTTGACCACTATGACTTCATGAACGCCATGCACGTAGAGTACCCGCTCGATGAGAAGATAAAGGTAACTCTCACCGTAACAAGTGACGAGTATCTGCGCCTACGTGAAGCGATCGGCGAACGTACACCGTGGCTATCGCCTGCACGTATATTGTCATACTTCAAGGAAGTTGACGTAACCGTGCCACCACAGGAGTCGTCCACATCCACATCACACCTCGAGCGAGCAATAAGTGAGTTAACACTCTTTGTAGAGGAGGACCCCACGTATGCCAAGTATGTACGAGACGTAATACAGACACTGAGAACAATAATGCGAGGATATGACGATGCAGAAGAATGAGTTAGTAAACATAAGTATCACGTTCACAGAGGAGACGCTACCTACGCAGGTCCTCACAGCCCTTGCTCAGTACACACACGTGTATTCATACATTGTGTATCGCACGAGTCCGCCGCCGGCACCAGGTGAGCCTCCGGCACCCATGACCTACCTTGTAGACGTGCTATATAGCAAGACACCTCGCTACAATACAATCCCCATCGACGCAGTTATATTCCAGATACACCGTGACATCTTGCACCGCAACAAGTCGCTCCGCCTGAGTAACAACATCATAACTTACGCTCAGCCGCCGCTCGAGGTCTTGACCGCAACATACAAGCCGCTGGTCTATCGCCTGGCGTTCAGACAGCATAAGTATTGGCAAGACGTTGAGGTCGAGGACCTGATACAGATGTGCAATTTGAGGATATGTATTTTGTACCAACAAGGCTACTACATACATGCAGGCATAATAAACAGATCGTTTATAAACCATGTGTTACAGTTCCTCAAGCCTGAGCGTTATCGCCCGGCGATGGTGCCGCTTGACACCCTTGTGCCTGGCACAGATGTGCCTATAACTGATACAATTGTAGACCCCACGACAGACGATGAGTTTCAAGCAGTCGAGGACGATGCAGACACACTCTCACTTCATGAAGAGATAACACAAGAGGCAATACGTACGGTGAAGGACTTCTTGACACCTCGCATGTTCGACCAGTTGTTGAGAGAGTATTCCACCAACGTAACGAGTAACAACTCACGAGTAATGATGACAAGATTGAGACGACAGTTAGCTGCACTGGGCATAACCATGCAGACGATAAAAAATAGTGTGTTAAACAGGAGGTAAACATAGTGACAAAACGCATATTTTGTAAACAGGCGTACGTCTTGGACGAGATAAGACTTAACATGTCTTACAACAAGATGTCATACAGTAAAGCGGTGCGCGAGGCAGTACGTGATTTCAACAGTCACAACTGGACTAAAGAGTGTGACGGCAGAGAGGTGATTGTCGGTGCCGATGGCAGTCTTAGGTGTGGGATATATACCATGAACAGAGACTGGTGCATTGAGGTGAAATGTGATGACAACTAAGGAATTATCAGTTAAGTACGATATACCGATGCATATACTCATGTCGATGCGACGCTATCTTGTCCGCTCCGCGGCAGACACCACTCTTGTAGCTTACGAGCGTGAATCACTGACCTCACACGAGTGGCGAGATATAACGCGGCAAGTACAAATTGAGTCAGAGCTCAGGGTAATAAATAAGAAACTTATAAGGAGTAAAGAAGATGATAACGCCGTTGAGTCGCCGAGTGTGGCTGAATAAGAAGTTCTCGCTTGCGCTGTTTAAAGAACATCACTACCTTGTAGACAGCGAACAGTATGAAGCATGTGACGGTGAGCAAGTATATGTAAGTCTTGACGATGTACCATTTGACGCAAAGTATAATGAAGGTGATGACTTTTATATTAGCAGAGATGGAGACTTATCGTATCTTGACCATTATGTGTGTACTCACGATAATTCTATTGAGTTGTACTCGTTCGATGATTGTGAAGTAGATTATAGCACGCCGCTCTCAAGAGCAAAAGGAGATAACGATGATAAACAGAGTGTACATACCGAGATGGTTTGATGCTAACTTGTACAAGGAGAATGCATACACTGACACCGGTGACTGGCCTGACACATGTCACGGTGAGCAGGTGTACGTGTATCTCGACGACGTGCCTATGGGTGCACTATATATTGTAGGAACAGACAGATACATTGTCAATGGAGATGAAGAGTGTGTTCTCAACACATTTGTCACTGACCATGCGGGTAGAAGTGAGTACTATTCGTTCAGTTATGCGGAGGTAGACGGTGAACCACAGCAACAGTAGTCTGAACACATATTTGTCTTGTCAACGTAAGTTCTGGCACTCGTACATAAACAAGACGGAACGTAAACCTCAGTTTTATCCTCACCTTGACTTTGGTACACTTGCTCATGAGGTACTTGAGAAAGCGGGTAACTTACGTGACAACATTGCCGCAGGCATATCTGACTATGACCTTTGTATACCAAGTGAGTTGTACAGACAAGACTTAAAGAATTACTTCGGCATCAAGACGTGGCACTCATACTTTGTACGAGTGTGTAAACAAGTAGTTGAGTATGAACGAGAATTAACGTCATCACTCACTCAGTACGGCGAGGTGCAAATTGAGCGAGAGATTAAGCTTGTTGCGAACCCTGCGGACACGGGCCTGTCTCACCCCATTGTAGGTGTTGTTGACCTATTATTGTATACAAAAAATCACGCGATAATTGTAGATTACAAGTTCAGTACAAAAAAGAAAACACAGGACGACTTTGACATGAATAGTCAGTTATATTTGTACGCATATCTTGTCAACAAAAACTATAATGTTCCACTTCATAACATACGGGTAGGTTATATTGACATACCGAAACAAGACTTCTCACAGCCTGCGCTTTGTAACAATGGCAGGTTGTCTCGTGCGAAGTCACAGAATATATCCAAGGAACTTTACATCGAGGCGATAAAAATTGTACACCCAGACACCTGGGAACAAGAGATTGCACCTGGTGGTTATTATCACGACGTATTAGATGAGTATGCTCTCAACAAGAGTGCATACCTTTCTTGTCAATACCTCGACGAAGATGCATACTCATACATAATAAAAGACGTGATGCAGACCGCGCAGCAGATTGAGATACTTGAGCAAAACAATTTGCCGTTCTTGTCGAAGTATGACGCATACTCTTGTTCGAGTTGTGAGTATGTGGACAAATGTAAACCTTGGTTAGGAGTTAATCATGACTGAGTTACTCGCGAAAGCGACGGTTGATGACATTGCGTTTAACATTGTCGGTGGTGTGATAATCGCCGTAGTGATTGCAGCAGTAATCTACTTTGTAAAAGAGATACACGATGTATACACACTACACAAATGCAAGAAACAAGGTCGTGCAAAATACAAAGTTGGTGATAAAATTAAGTACAAACCATTTGGTGCACTTGATGTTGTGACTGTAACGGTTGTCAAGGTGACGGACAGAGGCCTTGTGGTTGAGTATATCGAGGGTGACGAACCTGTCGAGATATTTTTCGATTGGGAGCACGTATCTCACTTTGTAAAATGATTGATTTTTAATATATAATATCTGATAGATAGAGAGATGATGAATATTTTATCGACGTAATATTTATTATCTCTCTATTATATATTAAAATTGATGAGAGATGATTTTAAGAGCCATTTCTCAATCTAAAATCAATAATCTAATAAATGGAGGTATAACAAATTGTGACACCTGAGGAAATGTTGCTCGAAGGCTGGTGTGATGACTGTGACGGTGACCCCGCCAAGTGTATCACACAGGGATATTGTGATGGTGAGAAACGACAGGAGGCAAGCGATGAGTAACTTAACACTTACCACATTGTATCTCGACAAAGATGTTGTCAAGAAGTGTGAGGAGAAACTTATAAAGCACATGGGTGAGACTGCAAAGGGTAGTACAGCAGCTCTTGTAAGAACTCTGTTACTTATATTTGCAGAAGAACCTAATACATCACCAATTGTCTACGATATGGTGAAAGAATGTTACACATATAGTACATTGAAAAATAAAAGGAGTAAATTGTGATGATTACGTGGTACAAGAGTAAGCACAATAAGTTTAATAGCATTAGTGGTTCAAGGTATGGATTTTATTTGTCGAAATCTTTGTTGGAGAATGTAGAGAAGTCCTTTGACCCTGTAACAGTTGACGTAGGACTGAATGAAAATAATGAAATCTGTATTCGTTTCTATCCAGACCTGATGGGTATGTACAAAGTTAATTGGCATCCTACATCACACTGTGCTAAGATTGGTTGTCAGGCATTTATGAAAGAAATCAAGCATGAACATTATACATTGTACTTTTACAAAATTGCATCTGATCTCGATGAAGCAAATACATTGACGATTGTATTATCGGAGAAAGATTATGTTGTGTGACACTTGTGTTTACAAAGATTGTAACGGTATAAGTTGCAGTGAATGTAAATTTTTAAGACATTCTGAAACCTTACATGGTCAAATAATGGACGTTTGTTATTGTGATATCAGGTATCATGGTAAAGGCAAACGATACTGTTCTGATAAACTTATAAAATGTGATAAATATTTGTCAAAACAAATGGCATTTAAAAAGGAGGACAAAGATGATTGAAGTCGTATTATCATCAATAGCAATTGTAGTATCTGTAATGGTTGCGGTCTTTGTAATCTTACGTAAACCTCAGAAAGGTGACACCGGTCCAATGGGTCCAATGGGTCCGAAAGGTGATATGGGTTTACCCGGTAGAGATGGTGCGGCGTGGGTATTCAGACACAATCCAGACACTGATGAGTATGAAGTAGGTTACCTTATTCGTACTGTGTCAACTGATTATGAGTACTCTGACGTATTCTATATTGTAAGAAAATACAAGAATGAACGTGACGCAATGAAGCGCGTAAGTTATCTTAACGGAGGTAAATATGAGTAGGTGTAACAGTTGTAAATATTATAATTGTGCCTTCAATTGTAAAGATTGCCCGATGTTTCAACAACCTGGTGAAGAGGATTATCCTTACGATTGTTATTGTGTTGCACATTGTTGTGATAATTGTAAATATTACGAGGTAGACAATGAAGAACATTGACAAATGTCCCTATTGTGGAAATGTAACCGAGTTTAATCTCAAACAAAATGGACCACACGTGAGTCTTTATTGTTCAAAGTGTGGTAGATGGATTAAACATATGCCTAAATGTAAAGTTAAATCAGAGCCTGAAGTTCATCAAATTAGTATGGACGAGTATTTAGCACAACTTAACTATGATGTGGACGATAATTTACCTTGGTATTAAAAGGAGTAAGTATTATGAAAACGTATGGAACAAAAGAGTATTATGAAGAGCAATTGCAATTTGCTGAAACAATTCTGAGATATACCGCAAAAGGTTTTGCACTCAGGGTTAATACAATAACAGATCCAGATGTAGACGATTTGTGTCTTGACATTGCAGCACTATGTACAGCAATGGAGTCGTATAAGCGTGCACTTGAACGCGTGGAGGACAACGATGCTGAGTGACCGCGTATGGTTCTTCGACACATTGTTTGACAAAGTAACAGAGACGTCTTCGTATAATGAAAAGAGGTATTTATTAGAGAGTGTACCGAAAGAATATGCAGACGACTTGACTTATATACTTGAAATACTTGACGGTAAACATAAGTTAGGTTATACATTTCAAGATTACAAAATGCCTCAGACACGCATAACTGATAATTGTACAATACGCGAGTATCTTGCACCTTTGTACGAACCGATGAAAAGTAATAATTTCACAATGATGAACGTTATGTCAGCATGCGTTCAGTGTAGTGAACATGCATGGTTTGTAGAACCTATTGTAAATAGAACTATCAAACTCGGTATCGGTAAAAGCGTGTTACAGAAAAGTGAAATTGCACCGATGCTTGCAAAGAAGTATGAAGGTAAAGTACCTCAACAATTTCACGGTTACTTTGTAACAGAAAAGTTAGATGGTAACAGGTGTATTGCATATTACAATGATGGTAAATGGTCGTTTGTATCACGCAATGGTAAACCACTTAAGGTTAACTTTGATATGAATGGACTTGATACAGACTTTGTATACGACGGAGAGATACTCAGTTATGAACAAACAAAATCAAGTGTGTTACTTAACAGTGACATTAACAGAGTAGCATATGATAAAAATTTGTTTAACGCAACGAGTGGTCGCATCAATGCAAAGTATGGTGAAAAGAACCTTGTGTACAACATATTCGATATACAATTGGATTTACCGTATTATCAACGTAGAGAGATACTCAACAATCTTGGTGCAAATGTCAAAAGTAAAGATGTTAGAATATTACCAGTGTTTATGCAATTTAAATTACTTACAGATTTCCGCACATACATTGACCAATTGTTAGATAATGTAACAAGTCGTGGTGCAGAAGGCTTGATGATAAATCTCGGTGATGCACCTTATTGTAATAAACGTACCGATCAATTGTTAAAGTACAAGAATGTATATACACTCGATATGGAAGTACTTGATGTACAAGATGGAAAAGGTAAGTATGAAGGTTGTATAGGTGCACTCAATTGTAGAGCCGTGTCTGATGGTAAGATTATTGAGTGTGAAGTTGGTAGTGGTATGACTGATGAACAACGTATCAGTTGGGCATTAAATCCGAAAGATATCATTGGTAAAATAATCGAGGTATCATATTTCAGTATGTCACAAAGTGCAAATACAAATGGAACTAAATATTATTCATTGCGTTTTCCTCGCATGACTGGAATACGTAGTGATAAAGGAGAGACGAGTGTTTATTAGTAGAACGATGTTTTATTCATTGGTTGATAATACAGAGTCATTTGCATTATATTTTAAAGTAGGTATGGTGAGTATAAGTATTGTAGTTAGAGAGGACCTCGATGATTTTGAAAAGAAATTACATGTTAATCTCGACTGTACAGACAATCATAAAATATATTTTATTGATGAGGATACGTATAATGCTATGTACTCATTTATAAGGGACGAACTTGGAAAATTTTCACAAAAAGTGCAACATGAAGTAGAAGAACGCAACGATGTTATAGCACAAATACAGGAGTTTATGTAATGATACCTTTTGAATGTGAGCTTGAACTTATTAACAATATCAAAGTACGTGAGACCACAGCAAAGATACTTTGTCAGATGCCAAAATGGTTTATGAAAGAGGGTGCATCGAGTACCGGTAAATATCACCCGCAGTATGCACAAGGTGAAGGTGGTTTGTATAGACACACCTGCGCCGCGGTCAAGATATACAACGATATTGCATCATTGGAACAATACAAAGAGGTAATTGATAACAAAGACTGGGGTATTGCAGCACTGATACTTCATGACATGTGTAAGTATGGTTATGACGATATACCCAGCAAATACACGAGATTTGACCACCCACTTCTTGTAAGAAAATGGCTTGAGTATTTGCAATATGAAAGTGGTGCAGAAGAATTTCCAGATAACGAGTATATTAACAATGTTTGTAATCTTGTAGAAAGTCACATGGGTCAATGGAATACAAATAAGTATTATCCCGATGTTGTATTGCCGACACCGTTGACTTTTAATCAGCAACTTGTACACCTTGCAGATTATCTTGCAAGTAGAAATTATTTGGAGGTAAAGTTTGAATGAGTGAACCAATTGTACCTATTGAGGAAGACCTTGTAAACCACCCGTCACATTATACGGGTAGGAAGGTTGAGTGTCTCACATGTATTGAAGCGGTAACTGAACACATGTCTGGTATGGACGCATTTCTTGCAGGTCAGGTGATTAAGTATTTGTATAGATGCACAGACAAAGGTAATAAATCTCTCGACTTGTCGAAAGCGAAGTTCTATATGGATAAATTACAAAAGCGAAATAAGGTATTATGATGCATTTTAATATATAATATTTTCATCATGAATATTCTATTGAGATGATTATTTATAGACCTCTATTATATATTAAAATGATTATTTTGATGGTAATATTCGTAGATTTTCGATGATATATTATATTAGAGATGATTTATCGAAACAACAAAAGGAGCATAAAATGGACGAAAACAAAGACCTCGAAAAGGTCACTGCAGGAAAACAAGAAGTACTAAAAGTCATGTTTAATCATGACAAAAATGTTTATGAAGTTTCCTCTTGTGAAGGTAGTAGCATTGCAGAGATGGCATTTGGTATTTCTGTGGTGATAAGGGTACTTCAACGTGACGGTTACATTGAGCAACAAAAAGACTTCATTGAACTTGTACAGAAGTATCTTGACGATGAACAATGGGAGGAAGTTAAATCATGAAGTATGGCATCTTCCTCGGACGCGGTGTTGAGGGTTGCGGTAATACAAAGTATGCAATTGAGTTACAAAATGGCATAAAAGAAACTGATGAGTGCATTACAATTGCAGCCCGAGACAAAAAGTGGGGTAGAAGTAAAGCACACAATCATAACATTATACAATATCATCTGTATAATGACAAAGAACGTATCATCTCAACCTTTAAACAATGTGACACAATCATTATACTGAGTGTTCCACCCATCAACGCAGAGTTTGAAACAACTGAGTCTTTCATGGAAATACTTGAAAGGTTGCAAGATAAACACATTGTATATATCAACGTAGACCACAGGGCACCGTCTATCAAACGTAATTTTTATTACGACATAATGTACAACGACTTCTTCAAATTGTGTAATAGAGTTATAACTCATAATAAAGGTAATGACTTACATGTTGTTGCACTGGAGATGGGATTAGACCCTTCGACAATTATAACACCTGAGTTTCCGACACTTAATTTACTTGACTTTGCAGATGGTGAAAAGTATATCAGACCTTATGATGACAAAGAACCGAAGTCAATTCATTTCCTCGGTAGACGTGCAGATTGGAAAGGTATATATGAAGTAAAGAGATTACAATATGAGTACCTTGGTAAACATGGCTTTACGACCGTGATGGAAGGTATCGAAAGAGATATTGGTTCACTCAAATTTTTGTACAAAGAGGTTAAGCCTGAGAAAGTTGCTCACGATGACGTCATTATTTGTAATGAGGGTAACAAGTCAAAATTGTATTTTGAAGGTAAACTGCCAATTGTACCTGGTAATCCTGCTTATATCATTGGACCTTATAATCACGATGAGGCGATGGAAAGACTTGGTGCATCAATGTTTGGCATTGAGTTGTTAATGTTGCCAGATAAATATTTACCTCACAATATGGAATATGCAATGAGTGAATATGTCATAACGGGTACGGTTCCTATTTACAGAAAGCGCTGGGGTGAACTCTTTTGTGTCAACAACAAACCTGTGATATCACAAGATTGTGGCGCAATATTTGTAGACGAAAATGACATGGCCGCATCCATTGATGAAATACTTGAGGTAGCGTGTAACAAAGAACTTTATATGCAAAGACAAAACAGGGTGTATGACTTTTTCAGAAGTATTTGTGACAAAAAAGTTATACTTCCGCAGGTATTGGAGTTGATAAATGGGAATAATAATTGATGGACAGAACGGTACAGGTAAATCATTCTTGTGTACAGAGTTACAAAAGAGGTTACCGAACTATGATTTACACCATATCACAGGTAAACATGCAAACACATATACATTTTATAGACATTTGTTAGGTTACAAAGTAATACTTGACAGAGGTCCACTTGGTGAACTTGTATATAGTGAATTGTATGGACGTAAACCGAGGATAAGTGTCAAAGAAGTAAATGAAATACTTCGATACACAAACTGTTATGTGATTTGTCAGAGTGTGGATACAATTTACAATAATCTTTGTAACAAAGGTGAGCAAGAAAGTTCAGAGTGTAACAAAGAATGGATAACAACAGAACGTAACTTATTCTTTAAGTACATTCGCATGATGAAAAACATAACTCTTGTACCGAACGATTTCAGACGTACAAATATGATATTGGAGATGTTAAAGGAATGACATTCAATGAGGCATACAGTTGTGCATTCAATGAATTGATACGACAAGGTAAACAAACTTCTCCTCGTGGTGAGAAAGTTCGTGAGTTAACACCTTACGTATTAGTACTAAGTAATCCACGTGATAGATTGTTGTCATTTAAAGAGATGCGCAACATTAAAAGATACTGTTATGGTGAGGCACTTTGGTATCTGAGTGGTAGTAACAGTCTTGATTTCATATCAAAGTACTCATCATTTTGGCGACACATTAGTGATGACGGAGTAACTTGTAATTCTGCATATGGCAAATATATATTTTCTGACACGTATGATTATGCAGGTGAAAAGGTATCACAATGGGATTGGTGTAAATGTTTGTTGAGAATTGACAAAGACACGAGACAGGCGGTCATACACATCAAACCTATTCAAATTTGTAATACAAAAGATACGGTCTGTACACTTACGATGCATTTTATGATACGTAACAACAGACTCAATCTTATTGTAAACATGAGGTCAAATGACATCTTCAAAGGTTTAACGTTTGATGTGTTTCAATTCACATTGTTACAAGAACTTATGGCTGCTGAACTCGGTGTAGAACTTGGTACTTATACACACATTGATAATAATTTGCATGTGTATGAGAATGATATACCGAAGATACGACAGATGCTTGACAGTGGAACGGTTGAACCTGAATTGTTACCTCCAATACCAAAAGATTTCAGACGTGGTGATTTAATGTATTTACTCGCAGATAATTGTCACGAAAGTTTAAGTGAATTTTCAAAGGAGTTCTGGAAATATGGACATTAAAATTGTAGGTAACGTAGAGAAAGGTTACTTGGAAGATGCAGGTGTGGACATTTTCATAGATGAAGACGTTACATTTGAGCCTTTGTCTACCACAATCGTACCACTTAATTGTAAAGTTATTATTCCACATGACTGTTTAGGTACACTGTGTGCAAGAACATCTGCTGCGGCAAAGGGTTTGAACATTGCAATGTGTCCAATTGATCCGGATTATGATGGCAAGCTCATGGCAATTGTCCACAACATATCTAACAAACAAGTAAAATATTCAAAGGGACAGAGTTTTTGTCAGGTGATGGTAATGAAAGCAGTAATTATTAAAGGTGTACCGGTGCGTTATAACGGTGTGCGTAAAGATGAACGACTTGGCTCAACGGGGAGGTGTGATTAACATAGGTGTACCTAAATATTATAGTCCGAAACATGTGTTTACAGAAGAAGATGTAAAGTACATACTTAAAATCATGGCACTTGAACCCGTCTCACTTGATGCACAGGTGAACAAGGCAGATGACCAAGATGATACTTTCTTAGGTGACTTTGTTGCGGACCCAGGTCCATCTCCAATGGACATCGCTGCTGAGAATGAACGACATGAAACACTCATGAAGTTTATCAAAAGGTTATCACCTCGTGAACAAGTTGTTATTTGTAAACGATTTGGTTTGGAAGATGATATTGTACACTCACTTGAAGAGGTTGGTCAAGAGTATGGACTTACACGTGAACGCATTAGACAGGTTGAACAGAAAGCAATAAGGAAACTTAAAGCAATGATGCACGTCAAAGGTATCACGAGTATAGATAATTTTTAAAGGAGGTATAAATGCAATACGATAGTTTTGTTACTCATAACATTGACATGTACATGGGTAAACCAAAGTCTGGTAAAACGACTATTGCAGGTACGTACCCGAAACCTTTACTATATGTTTCGGTTGGTAATGACGGTGGAGGTAGAGTTCTTGCAAAGACACAAGGTATTTTTGTAAAGAATTTGCGTAATGATTTTGTTCGTAAGAAAACTACAATTGAGTTACTTGCGGAAATTCTTGCAGAATTGCGTAAGCCCGGTGCAGATAAGTTCAAGACAATTGTCATTGACACGATCGGTGCATTACAAGATGACTATAAACAGTATCTTGAATTTACAAAAGGTGGCAGAGCACTTAGTCAACAAGAATGGGGTGATGTTTCTAAGATGATGCTGTCCATTAAGGACACGATGAAACGGTTCTCTGAGGAGATGGGTGTACAATTTGTATGGTTAACTCATACTAACGAGATGGAATTGTATGAAACGTCTGGACTTGACAAAGAGATACGCATCATACCTGACCTGACTATTAAGACCGGTGTAAAATATATGAAAGATGCGAGCAACATTTTCTATTGCTGCCGCAAGACAATTTTGGATAATAACGGTAGAAAGTCAGTTCAGTTTCTTGTGTATGTAGGACCTCACCCGTTGATAGACACGGGAACCCGTGATATGACACTTGCGGTAGGTGATTTTGTAGACAATTTCACATATGACAAGTGGCAAAAAATGATTGCAGAGAACTCTCTCAATCCTGTAAATTTAGTAAAAATAAATAACGAAGAAAAAGAAACGGAGGAAACAAGCAATGATTGAAAAATTTAGTGATTATGAAGGTAGTGCATTTTTGTCTGAGGCTGGAACGTTCGAGTTTACGGTTGAAGATGCGGAGGTTACCGAAAGCAAGAGTGGTAACACGATGGTAAAGTTCACGTTTAAATGTGACAAAGGTACAACGAATGCATATCATGTACTCAGTCCGAATGCGAGATGGACTTACAATAAGTTGATTGCGGCAGCACTTAAACTTACCGAGAAACAAAAGAAAACGTTTGAACTTGATTATGAAACCGTGCATAATCAATTGCTCGGTAAAACATTCTGGGCAGATGTCACGGAAGATAGTTATGAACGTGAGATTAAGAAACCTATGCCTGATGGTACGTATGAAACGGGTATTGAAACGAGGGTTTCTTACAAGATTGATACTACCTCTTACCGTACTACGGAAGAGAAGTAATACCAGAACTGAGTACACAAAATTAAAAATAAATTAAACAAACTTTCGGTAGACGTACTCAGTTTAGTGAGAGGCCTGATACACCTCTCACTTCATTGGCGATTAGCGTAATGGTAGCGCAACAGACTTTGACTCTGTAAGTACAAGTTCAATCCTTGTATCGCCAGCCACTCTCGTTGCACAATGGTGGTGATAACGAGAAACTCGTCATATTAACAGAATAAATGGTGAAAACCCACTGGGCGATTAACAGTCGTGCGGACAGAGCAGTAAAAGTCGTTTGCTTATATGACGAGAAAAACTTGTTGGCCGGTGCAAATATTGTTAAATGCGGGCTCTGATTAGAGTTCCCAGCCGGGAAGATTATTACTTGTTGTATTACAAGTTTAAATATAGGAGGTAACTATGACTGAAAAAGAAAGTGCACTCCAACGCCGTTGTCAAAACATAATTCGAAAATACGGTGGATATGTATTTAAGAACAACGGCAACATATTCACAGAGAAAGGTAGACCTGACCTTGTGGCCTGTGTTTGTGGTAAATTTGTAGGTATTGAACTTAAACGTGAAAACCACTTAGACGATGTATCCGATGCTCAAAAAATTGTAGGTAGAAAGATACGTGATGCAGGTGGCATATGGATCGCTACTGATGATAGTGAAATTGTTGAAATGTTGATGATTAAAATTACAGGTGTTGACAAATGGAATACATAGAATATCTTCAAAACCGACTGCCATATCAAGCAGCCGGTGTTCCTTTTCTTTTAGAGCGGAAACATGCATGTCTGTATTACAAACCAGGCAAAGGTAAAACATATCCTTGTATTGAGGCAACCCGTGATATTGACAAAAGTATGAACGGTAATGCACGAGTTCTTGTAATGTCTACGGCAGGCGCAATACGAGACATGTGGAATGTTGAAATTGTACCACAAAAGATAATGCCAAAGAACACAATGTATGTTACATTCTCGGCGGCAATACAAGAGAAACGAAAAGTTGAGTTAATTAAACAAAGGTGGGACGTAATAATTATTGATGAGTGTCACAGAATTAAGGCTCACAATAGTCAGATAAGTAAACTTTGTTTTACAATTTGTAAGAAAGCAAGATTTGTATTTGGTTTGTCTGGTACACCTGTCGGTAATACTGAGTTAGATGTCTTTTGTCAATTCCATAATATGCATATCAGTTGGTTTGGTGACATTTCGTATAGTAGATTTGTAGATGAATGTTGTGACGTAGATAAAAAGTTTATGGGTGGCAGAATGTTTACAGAAGTACTCGGAATAAACCATAGATACAGAGCAGGCTTTGAGGCAAATGTTGCAAAATATTCTCAACGTATTGATTATGAAGATGATGGAAGTATGCCAGAATTAAGTGTGGAAACTGTTAAACTTCCATTTGTAAAAACAAAAGAGTATAAAGACACAGAGGAGGGCATCATCAAACTTGCAGATTATGAAACAACGATGGCTAAATTAAATGCAGTTAATAAAATGCATCAGGCCGCGAATGGTTATTTGTATATTCCAAAAGATGGTGGTGGAAATCAGGTTGTTGAATTTAAACATAATGATAAACTTGATTGGATTAAAAACAATGTACGAGATGATGAGAAAGTGGTTATTGTTTACAGATTTGTTAAAGACTTAGAGGATTTAAGAAAGGCGTTTCCGAAATCTGTAAACAATGTAGAAGATTTTAAGGCAGGTAAAAGTAACAAATTGTTATTACAATGTAGTCAATGTGAAAGTTTTAATTTACAAATGTGTAACAGAATGATTTTCTACACACTTGACTATTCGTTTATTTCATATGACCAAATGTGTAAACGTATATATCGTATGGGACAAAAGTTGCCGGTTAAAATACAAACGTTGATTTTTGATGGTAGTATTGAAAATAAAATATGGAGTGCAGTTAGACGTAAAGAGTCACTGTCTAATTTATTTATGTCAATCAAAGGAGACCTGTAACAAATGGACGAGATGTTTGCAAGACTTAACAGAATTTATCCGAACAGTGGTTATGTACGTATTCCGAGATATAATCCACAACAATGGGAAACAAGAGAGTATGACAGTAAGTTCGATACAAAGGGACCTCTAACAAAATGGAAAACTCAACCACTGAGTTACGAAGAGGCAGAACAACTTGTTGAGAATGGTGAACGTGTTGGTTGGATTGTACCAAAAGGAATGGTTGTTGTAGATATTGATAACGCAGATGATGAGCGTTCACAAGAAAAACTTGAAAGTTTGTTACAAAAGTGGGAGGTAAATTATTCATACAATTATACTTCTCGTGGAATGCATATCTTGTTTACAGACCCTACAGAAATGGTCACGAGTGATAGTCATTGTAAATGTGCACTTAACATTGACATTGACACACGTGCAAATAAGACAGGTTACATAATCTTACCTTGTAACGATCCACATCGTAGATGGGGTAAATGGAATGATTATGTTGAACCGTTACCTTACTTTTTAAGACCATTGATGAAAGATAGTACACCGTCATTTATTGGTTTACAAGATGGTGATGGTAGAAACAATGCATTATTCAAGTGGAGAACGAAACTTGAATGTACAAAGAAATTGACAGCGGAAGAGATTGAGAAGTCTATACGTATAATAAATGAGTTTTTGTTTTCTCAACCGATGCCAAATAATGAGTTATTTAAAACGGTACTTCGTGAAAAGGTAGACGTTGAGGACCCTGGCAAACTGTCAAAAACAAATATTCACAACGAACTTGCTGAGAAATTGCTTGGTAGATATGACTTAATTTATTATGGAAATACATTTTATAAATTTACCGGTTCATATTATAAAAAGATACCCGATAATGAAGTAGAACATATTATCCATTTTGAATTGTCAAAGAATTTATCTCGTAATGCACGTAGAGAGATTACAGAATTTCTCAAAATCAAAGCACGTGTACAAGATGATGACATGAACAAAGACTGGCACAAGATAGCAGTAGAGAATGGTATACTCAATCTTGTAACAGGTGAACTTGAAACACCGAATAAGACGGATTATAATACAATATTTATTCCATGGAGGTATGAAAATAATCCAGAGGCGTCACCTCGAATAATGCAGTTTATGAAAGAGATTGCAAACGGTGACATAATAAAGATAAACTTTTTGTATCAAGTTGCAGGTTATACGTTATTGAAACGCAACATGTTTGAAAAGTTCTTTATGTTTCAAGGTGAAGGTCAGACTGGTAAATCAACATATCTCAATTTGTTAGAAAAACTTGTAGGTGTAGATAACACATCTCACACAGGTCTTGTAGACATGGATAGAGATTATTACCTTGCAGAAATGGTTAACAAATTGTTGAACATTGACGACGATGTAGTTGATGGAAGAGCACTTGAAAACACGGGCAGATTTAAGTCCATTGTATCTGGTAACAAAGTTACAGTTAGACAGATATACAAAGACCCAATGGTGTATAAACCTTTTGCAACATGCTGTTTCTCTTGTAACAAGTTGCCAAAAATTATGGACAGAACGTCAGGTTTGTACAGACGAATTGTTTTAATTGAATTAAATCACAAGGTTGAAAATCCAGACCCCACGTTCATGTTGAAAATAACAAATACCGATATGGAATACTTCTTGTTCAAAGCGGTAGAAGGTATTCGCAAAGTTATTGAGGAAGGTCACTTTACAATAAATCAATCTGAGCAAGATCTGTTGAGGATATTTAAATGTAGACAAAGTCCTCTCAATGAGTGGTTATATGAAATGGATATAACAACGGGTGATTTAGTCAATAAACCTTGTCTATCGATGTATGGACAATTCCAAGAGTGGGCACAGACAAATGGTCACGCAAGACCAATGACTGCAACTTCATTTAGAGATGACGTCTGCGCATTATATGATTTAGAAACATCGTTCATTATAGTAGATGGACAAAAGAGTAATAAGTTACAATTTATAAAGATTGGTGACTACGATGCAAAATTTAAACCGTTTTAAAGGAGTATAAATGATTGAAAGATTTTTCGACTTTGAGGTAACGCCTAATTGGTGGTTACTTGTAACAGGTGACATGCCTGCAGACCGAGTCTTTGATGAAACTATTAAAGATACGTTTACAATTATATCAAGCGATATGCCTGATGCGAGAGAACGTATGATTGAAGTCTTACGTGAACCTGACCACGTGATGATTGGTTACAATATTAAATATTATGACTTGATGATTGCGAATGCAATATATCAAGGATTTAGTCCTCAACAGGTTAAAATTGTAAACGATTTAATCATTGACCCTAAAACAAAGTTTGCATCAAAAGAACACATTCGGTTACAATCATTTGCAAAACGTAGAATGCCAGGTGTAGTGTATCAAGATTTGTTTGATGATGACAACGGTGGTTCACTTAAAGACAAAGAGGGTTTACTTGGTCTGAGTGTGTTAGAAAGTGAAGTAGATTTTAACACTGAGAACATGATGCAAGAACAAAAAGATGATATGACTTATTATTGTAAGCATGACGTCTATTCTACAATGGAATATTTTGTACGCATTCGAGAAGTAAATATTAAAGCAAAACTTGCAATCAGTAAAGCGTTCAACATTCCGATTGAGACGTGTTACAAATACACAAATGCTCAGGTCTGTGCACTCGTTCTTGGTGCAAAGAGAACGAACTTTGCAGATGAACTTTGTGATAGTGTTGAGTTACCAGAACATTGTAGACAATATATTTACGATGCACTCGGTACAAAGTTGGTAGATGAGATACGGAACAATCCGTATTACTTCGATGGTAAAAGTGAGAACCCTAAAAGTAAAACAATCGAGATAAATATATTTAACAACGTCGTTACATTCGGTAATGGCGGAGTTCATTCTTATTTAGCAAAATGTTTATATGTTGAAAGTGACGATGAGTGGGTAATGGTTAACCTTGACGTTGCATCATTCTATCCATCGTTGTTAATATTCTTCCGATTGCTTAGTAGAGCGGTTAAAAATCCTGCATACTTCAAAGAGATTTTTGAAGAACGACTTAAACTTAAAGCAAAGAAAAATAAAACCTTTGACGATGATTTATTGCAACAAGCATATAAACTTGTCTTGAATACGACATATGGTGCGAGTGGTAATAAATATCTTGACCTTTACGACAGATATCATTGTTTAAGTACTTGTCGAGTTGGTCAATTATTGTTGACAGCTCTTGCTGCAACTCTTTACAAAAAAGTACCCGGTTTCCAAGTTATTCAGAGTAATACAGATGGTATACTTGCATACTTCCGTAGAAAGGATTATGACCTTGTTAAAAAACTTTGTGATGAGTGGTCAGAAATGACACAAATGTTACTTGAATACGACGAGGTTGAGAAAATCTGGCAAAGAGATGTTAACAATTACTTGTTGATCAAGAAAGGTGGTAAACAAAAATCGAAAGGCGGTTGGTTATCTACAAATATTTTGAATATTGGTTATGCGACAATATCTGGTTTGTCTGGTTTTGTTGCTGCAAAGGCGGCGAAAGAATGGTTGTTAAACAAAAAGAATATTGTAGAAACAATTGTCAATGAACGAGACCCTTACAATTTCATGTACTATTGTAAGAAAGGTCCCACGTACTCTGGCGTAGTACAAAGAATGAGTAATGGACAAGAGATTAAATTATTTAAAGGAAATCGTGTCATTATGACGAACGATGAACGTTATGGTTGTTTGTATAAAACCAAACGTAATAATAAAACAAATTCTTTGTCTTATACCAAGATGCCTGAAATTGGTGAACACTGTATTGTTGTCAATGATGACGTTAAGAAATACAATATTGACGAACTCAAACAGAAGATTGATTATATGTTTTATATAACCGAAGCACTTGATAAACTCAATATTGAGTGGACAGAATTGAAAGATGGTAGTTTAGTTAAAACTCATAAATTTGATTATGAAATCTAATCTAAAACTGCATGTGAATGATTTTAATATATAATATCATGATGATAATAATTCTTTCGATTAAATATTCATGATGAAAATATTATATATTAAAATCAATTAAATTACAAGGAGGTATACAATGTACTTAATACTTGACGAAACATTTTTACCATATGAGTATGACGATATCGAAGATGTTTACTGTCACATTCGAGATTGTTGTAATGGTTTAAAGAATGCACTAAGGTTTGTAGAAAAAGACGAAGGGCACCTCGTAGTGAGATGCCCCGTGTCTGGGAAGTATCTGGCAATTGATGCAGATACAAAATTGGAGATAGATAATTTGGATAAACTGCTTAGGAAACGAAACCTTTATCGCCCTTAAAGACACCTTTACTTATACCAAGTTTCTTCAGTGTGGAATATTCCGATGCATTTGTGTAATACTTATGACCTTTGGAAGTCCATGCATATATTTTTGCATAGATACCGTTATTGGACATTATACGTTCGATAACGGTTTTTCTTTGTTCATCAGTCATTTGATTGTATGACAAATTCTTTCTTAAAACACCTTTGTCATCTTGGACATCATATCTCGTACGATTATTTATAAAGGCTTCTAAGTCCGTCTTGTTTAATTCACCATACTTTGTATTCAGTGCAAAGAAATCTACTTTACCAATGTCTTTGTATTCACCTGTCAATTGACCTTTGTTTACACTTAAGCTCATTGCAATCTTTTCTGCTTTTGTATAAACACGAGGTTGAATTTTAAAAGGTAACCATTGATTAAGTATGTCTATTGCAAAGTCTGCAAAGAATGGTAAGCCATACGTGCTCTGTACCTCACCTGTGTATGGATTGATTTTCTTAGGTAGTGCATATGCTACACCCGGTATTTGTGCTGCAAAGAATTGTAAATTACCAAGAAAACCACTGTCATATTTGATATCAAAATTGTACAATAGTTTCGAAAACGATTTTACAAAGTTAGGTATGAACGATGTTAACAAATTATTAGTCTTATCAAGTAACACATCCCACACAGAGTCTGAACCGTAACTAAACATATTTGCAATATCATTAAACCAACTGTCTTCGATGAGTGCCGTAAATGTCGCCTCAAGTACTTCCATTGCGTTACCCTTGCGAGGGTTCATTAACTCTGCACCTACAATAAATGACGAGGTACCAAAGATATTTGCAATGTCAACATAAACATTTCCGAATTTAAGTTTCAGTTTATCATCTTTGTCATCTACACCTACTACGCCGAGTGCACCGAGTAACATACCCAAGCCCATTACAAAGGAACCAATGATACCTTTACCTATTCCACGCTTTGCCATCGCTTCTGCAAATCTCGGTGACATAACAGGTTCACCTTTCATACGTCTGTTTTCAAGGTCTGTTATTGTCTTTTCAACTTTGATAAGGTTTACAATGTTTTTAGCTAAACCGAGAGGTGTCCAATTAAGACTTTCAACAAACCAGTTCCACGCACTCGGCATAAACGGGAACAATAATTTATAACCGAAGAATGCTTTTGGCGCTCTTTCACGGAACTTAGCTTCAATGCTATTAAACACATTGCTACGATGCATATAATCCATTGCCGCACGAGTATATCCCTCTGCTACAATTTCAAGTACCTCTGAGGTTTTACCATGGTCAATATCAACCTGTTGCTGTTCTAACAATTTGCCAATGTATCTAATTGCAGTTTTTCTTATCCATAAATCGTCCGTCTGAAACTTAAATATGGTGTTGATAATTGTATTCATCATATCTTTGTTATAGGTATTGTTATATGAGATTTCAGTAGCAATACCTGTTGCAATCATGTCTACAATTAACTCTCCACCTACATTCATTTGCGCTCTTCTCGTATCATACTTGCTAAGTCCGTCACTTATTAGGTTAAAGAAACCACTGTCCAAGAACTCCGTCTTTACAAAGTTGGCAGTCTTTTCACTAACTTTTACACCGGTGATTTGGAACTGCTCAGGTCTGGTACTTTTCTTTGTTACAAGATTGCCGAGGAAGTCCGCAAGTTGATTACCTTTATACAACATTGCATTCGACACTTGATTTCGTACTGCAGTCGCTGGATTAGATAGCATCATTGCTTTTTGGAATTTGAGTATCTTATCCATCAATGAAACTTTGTTACCTTTGTATCTCTTCAATGCATTGTTATACAATTTACGTTGTGCATTTTCAATAGTTTTAAGGTTACCCGTTTGAACTGCTTTACGTAGTTGTGTTACTTCGCTATCCTCAAAATCTATACCAAACTTACTGGCCATCGCCTGTATAATAACTTTGTTAGGGTCCACCCTTCGCATTACCGACCTCCACGTCGAGAGTTCAGTAGCAGAGATGGTGGCCTTTGTTTTAAGTATATCTTCTGCACGTTCAACAAAGTAAGGGTCTAAGTCGGGATACGCTTTGTTTCTATACTGTTCTACAAAATAGGCAAGTAACAAGGTTTCGTATGCCTTAAAGTTACGTAGACTTGCATCTGTTGCGTTTACAAGAATTGCACCGTCATAGAAATTTATGATTTCCTCGATGTCCGATGTTGTGATACCGTTGAGTATATCTGCATTCATTTGATAGAATTTCTTTGCATTGATACGAGTGTTATAATCATTTTCTGTTGCAAGGAATTTAACCGTTGATTTACGATGTTCATCAAATGTACTCTCGAGTATCATCTGCAACTTCTCAGGTATTACATGCTGTGACTGAGTGGTAAATTCACGAGTCTTTGTTTCAATTATTGTTACTTCTTTTTCACCTGCTTTTAATTTTGCAGACCTCAATTGTTGTTTCTGTTCTGCAATCGTTTCATTTGCTTTACGCAGACGCTCCTCAAGTTGTGCACCTTTCTTTGTAGTAAAACTACCTCTTTGTAAACCATCACTTATAAAACGTAAGTCATCACGTAATGCCTCAAGTCTGGGGAATTCTTTTGCGCCTGTTTCAACATTTGCATAATACTCAGGTTTTAATTTATGAGTTTCCTCATCAAAGTATTGTTTGTATTTATCTGGTAGGTTCTTCCATTGTTTGTTTGATATCCAATTTGATATCGTTGTACCAAGACTCTTGATACGTGTTACAAGATTTTTACGAACATTTTTAACAGGTAACACAGTGTCATTTTCAACCGCAGCATCTGACAATTTTGCACCTTCTTGTTTCGCGATAATCTTCTTGTATCTGTTATCAAGGTCTTCTTGTGACATGTTGTGCACTTTGTTATAGATACTTTGTGCAACTTGATAACGTTTCTTTTGTGAATAAGTTTTCCAATCGGTGTGTTGTGCACGATATTTTTTACCATAGTAATCAATTAACACATCGTATTTAACACTGTTCGGGTCATTTGCGACACGCTCATCATACGCTTGGTCAAAGAAATCACGTCCACTCTTTTCATCGGCAACAACATCGAGTCTTGTACCAGCATCTTCACCAGATTTACCACTCTTTGTAGCCTCATCAAGTGAGCCTGCACCTTTCTTAACATCTGCAGTATCCCAATGTTCACCGTATTTATAAGACATTGCGATCGCTCTTGCAGTTGCAATTACTCTTGCGGCACTGTCAATGGAACCGTTCATCAATCTCATTGCCAATGTACGCATGTGATTTTCATCAATGTCGAGTGTCTCATATTTGAATTTCGGTTCACCATTCTTTTTATAATCTTTGTTATAAACCCTGTGTTCAAAAGCATGCTCTAACAACTTGTCAAGTTGTGCTTTTAATGCAGGGTTTTTCTGTGCCTTCTCGAACAGTTGAGTGAATGCCTCAAGTGTCATAGGTTTGCTAGCTTGTTCGCTCATACCTGCCTGTTCTAATAATGCATTGAGTGCATAATAGTAACGGATATCAAGTGCAATAAACTTTTCTAATTTTGCTTTTGTATCAAGTATGGTGTTCTTGAAGAAGTACTTGTTTATGAGATTAAATGTGTATTCATTCATCTCATCGTGTGAACGGAAATATTTGTCAATGTCATAGTATGAAATCTCACCTTTGACAATCATTTCATACAATTCGGGTTCTGTACGAGTAGGTGACGCCTCTTTGATAAACTCTTGCATATCTTTTGCAATATATCTACCAACATAATACTTTAAGTTAGTATCACCTGCCATTTGTTTATTGACATAGTTACGTTCACTGTCAGGTCTTTTTACTGCACCACGTTTATTTTTGCGCTCTTTAATAGCAATCTCTTTGGGTTGTGAACCAATTACTTCATCTTCACTCATTGCAAATTCTTCTGCAACCATGCGTTTGCTAATGAATTCGTCAACCTCTAAATTGAATTGGTCAAGTGTTCTGTCAATGAGCATTTCAATATCTGCAATATTGTTCTTTCTGTTATTCAAACTTGCAAAATATTTATAGTCACCTGTTGCGACGTCTATCGTAATACTAATGTCACCAAGTGATTTAAGTTGTTTTACAATAGTATCGTACTGTGCCTGAGTATAATTGAGTGGCATACGTACGTATGCTCCTGAAACGGTGTATTGTACAAGAGGCGTAGTCCTAAGCAATCTGTAACCTTCACGTGTAGGATTACGTTTTAACGCCATTGATAAATCGCTATTGTACATAAACTCATTATTTGTACTTGACTCAATTGTACCGTCTGACAATACAACGCTCACTCTGTCTTTTACAATGTTATCACTCTGTTTGAATTTAAGTTTACGAAGTATTTCACTATTATCGGTCTGCGTCGTCACCGCCTCTGCGTAACTGATTTTGTACATATCATCACCATCGATGAGTGTTGTACCTTCAATCTCATTTGCAACAGTGAGTTCACCAAGGCTCATTGCAACTTTAACTTCTTTTGCTTTATTAACCTGTTTACTTGACAAGAGTGCCTCATCAAGTTCTTCACCAACGTAACCGATTATATCACTCGGTTTAAGTGTACCTACGTACAGTACGCCGCGAGTTGTGTTATCACGCATCTTTAACCAACTCATCGCCGTTTCACCAACGGCTACGGACAAGAATACATCTTTATAGACACCGGAAGTAATCTGCATACGTGCATAAGGCAAGGTCATATTCATAAACGTTTCAAATGATACGCCTGGTGCAAGACTCAAGTGCATAAGTTCTAACATTTTTTGTCTTACTTCCGGTGTAATCTTGTCATACAATTTACGTTTTACTTTTTCATCAATGAAACCGCCGCCAAATTCTTGTGACCAATACTCATTCGTTATAGGCCAGAGTTCACGTTTAAGTTCACCGTACCTTACTTCTTGGTCGTCTGTACGTACGTTGTCACCGCTCTCTACAAGATTGTAATATTCTTGATATTCTTTCGGACTTAACAATTCTGTGTACACATCATTGTGTCCATGCACAGGCATCCGAAACTCATCATATGCTTGGTCATTGAAAAAGATTGTGTGTCGTGTTCCCCATGGAGTTACAACGTCGGCAGCAAAACCTGTGTTATTTACTACAAGAGTAGGCACAAATGCAACCATGTCACCTTGCAAATTTGCGATATGCTCACCAGATGTATTGTACAAATACCACTGAATAGCTCGAACTTTATCTTTTCGCTCTGTCATGTGTGAGCCATCACCACGTTTAAACACATCTGGTGCATGCTTTTCAAAGTCTGCAATTAAGTTATCGTCAACGTTAAAATTAAGTGTCAAACCTGGGTTCATTCCATTTGCCATTTGTATCGCATGTTGGAATTCATGTAATAATACAAATTTAAAGAATGCATTACTCTTAGTTTTTGTAACCGTGATGGTATTTGTTTGACGATTGTATGTTCCTGCATTTGACTTATCGCTTACAAGAATGACTTTAACGTCTGCAAGAGGACCAACCAATCTATCACTTTTAATAAAGTAACTTATAGGTAAGGTAACTTGTTCCTTACCTTTTACGGTTTCGTGTTCACCATCTTTCCATGCATTATCCCAAATGGTGTTTGAACCACGGTCTGCGTTTCCAACATCGTCTTTGAGTTGACCATATGCATCTACAAGGTCTACGAATACATATTCACCATTCTGTAATTGAGTAATCGTTATTGTTTCATAATCTTGTAACAACAATGCACGCAGATACATAAACGTGGTATAACTATTTAATTTCTTGTAATCATCTTTTATTGCACGTTTAATGGACTCTTTTAAATATAAATCCGGGTTCTGTATAACTTGGTTAATACGAATTGTACTTCTGTCAATATCACTGAACTTTTCACCACTGATTAAGAACTCTGTGAAGTCACGCATTATCTTGTAATCTTGCGAAGGTATTAGATAAGAACCATTCTCCGTATACATTGCCTCTTGCATAAACCTTTGTACTTCTGAAGTATAATTTATGCTGTCTTGCATGTATATCTTCGCGGTGTCTTTGAGTGGTACGATTTTAACGGTGCCAACACTTTCGTCCACAATTATATCAAAATTATATTGTGTCCACAGTTGAAATTGACCCCTAACGGTTAACAAAAGTGACTCATTGTCAACCTTGCCATAATTTGTCATGCATATGTCTACAATATGTTGAGGAAAGCGCATTGAGGAGAAAGACAACAAACTAAATTTATTTTCTTTCATGAACTCATTGAACCAGTTGTTGCCAGGTGACAATTGTTTCAAGTAATATGAATCGTTGTACAGGGTGAAAAATTTACCGCTATATTCGTTATCAAGTATACCAAGACCTGCCGCCCGAGCATTTGCACTTTCAGAGTGTAACATTTTACGTATTTGGTCTTTTACAAGTTTGTCTGCTTGCAAATAATTGATACGATTATTTATTACATTCCAATCTTCATCTGTTAACTTTTTGAACTCTTCATCACTGAGTATACGATTTGCAAGGTCTTTGCTATAACGTTTTGTTTTGATGAATTGTTTTTCAGTTTCAGTGAGCACTTTTAAATCATCATACCGTGCGTTCTGTTGATTGATGAGGTACTCAATGATTGGCGCCTTCATTGACTTCTGTACTTCTTTAACGACCTGTTGATATGCAAGTTTCTCGATATTCGTTCTTCCACTTGCTTTTTCTACAAGGTTGTCAAGCATAGACAAGAAATTGTACATATCTTGGTCTGCGGTCGCAAGACACACTTTAAAAAACGTGGGATTAAACATGAGGTGCATTATCGCATCATTGTAATTTGCCTTACGTTTGTCTTGTATATTTTGTTTATACAAATCAAAGATACGTCTCATCATATCTTTGTTAAGACGTTTACGAATGTTCTTTACAATTGTCTGAGTAGCGGTGCTGCGAATAATACCAACATTGTCATATGTATTGAGAATGTCGGGATTGACGAACAATGTATCACCGATTACAATAGGTCTATCACCATCTGTCAATGCCACATTGTCGACATTCATATCATCGGCAAGTTTTTTCATTTTCTTGCCATTCTCAACATTTGGCATGTCTGCTTTCTCAATGAAGTCAGCAATCTTCGTTATACCTGCGTCAGCAATCTCTTTTTGTACCTCATCATCGTTCAAAATAATTTCACTTATTTTAGAAATAGCATATTCGTGACCGAGTTTATTCAATTCACTCATCACATTCTGTGCATAATCTCTTGCATAATACGCACGCATCCGATTGCCAAGTTCGGACTCCGTTACAAAATCTGGTTCATTGATGACTTTGTTGTACATTCTTTCAATTAAATTATTTGCAGCCTGTACACGTTCATCACCGAGTGCATTATATGCTTTAGAGATAAGTACAAAAGAATTATACATTGCAGACATCGCTTGAGCACGTTCGTCAACAGACAAATTCTCATCAGCAATGAGGCGCATATAAGCGTCATTTAATTGTGCAATATTGGCATTATAAATCCACGATTTAATTTTACCAAACTTTTTATCGCCAATTTCAATTTTGTTAGTAGTAATAATACCGCCAATGTTCATGATGACAGACGATAAACCACCAAGTACGAATGCATCAAGCACGGTTTGAAAACTAAAATCCTCATTGTGAAACTCTTTATCGCTCATCGCCATGATTTCACTTATGAGGTACGAACCATATTCTTGTAAACCCTCTTCAAGACCTTCTGACAAAAAGTCATGAACAAATCTACCAACGAGACCGCCTTTAACGGCTTTAGGTGCAATTCCACGATACACTTTGTCCATGAACGAACCACCTAAGAATTTGTTCATGCCAAGTGTGATTGCATAATCAAGCATTGTCTGAACTGCAGCCTCGGTTACAATTTTCCATTCGTCTACCTTATCGAACGAGGGGTCACTAACTCTATCACCAACGCGTCCACCAAACATGCCTGTATAATATGCACCCTGTCCTACAACAGATGACAATGTAGCACCAACACCGAAACCTGGTAACATGATATTTGCCGCTATCATGATAGACGCTTCACCGAAACTATTTGCAAGACCTTGTACAATTTGACCAGCCTTGTTTAAATCACCATTCTTATTTGTATAATAACTATAATATGCAGCTTTACGTGCAATTTCACTCATGTGACCTTCTTGTCCGACATAATCTGCCCATGAGGTATTTATTTTACCAGTGCTTGCGAGGTCTATTGTGCTATCGGTTATGAAACCTAATACGCCTGCAAAATTATCGACAACGTTGCCTACACCTTCCACAAACCAAGATACAGGTGCACCTATTACGGTGTTAAAAACTTTTAACGCACCATTTCCGTTTTCCGAAATCTCTTGTCGCTGAACATTTGTATCATATTCAACCCAATCTTGGAACTGTTTACTTAAATAATCATACTCGGTCATTTGTACCTTTTCTTTTATTTTATTTGGTACGTCATTACCGTCGCTATCTTTTATAAATTCTGGAACGGTTCCATTTGGATTGGTGTATATTGGTACTTCAATTTCATACTCTTTGAGCTCTGTTCTATCTGCATTTGCCTCTGTTGCCAACATCGCATACCTCAAATCAGTGTCGGCACGACTGATATGCCACTTTTTGTCAAGTACATCATACGCAGGTAATTTATCAAATTGCGATACAATTCCGATATAACTATCAAGTTCACCACGTTTGTTAAATGTGTCCCAATCCTCTTGTTTAAAATACGCGTTATTCTTATACGTATTATAAAAGAAATCTGTCGGATTGAGAAAGTTTTGTTGTTTCTTCATGAGATTTGCCATACTTATACTCCTTTATTGCTCTTCACAATTATTATGAATATCTTATTATATATTTCACCAAGAAATCAATTCTCAATGATTTTAATATATAATGTTAACCTGATAAATATTTTCTCGATGAATTCATCATCGAGAAAATATTATATATTAAAATGCCTCATTCTACCGATAATTTCCAGTAGTAAAATCTATTTCTTGCTGACGTCGTTTCTGCATTGCGGCAGATGTAATCTGTGTCAACAAGTCATTATACCCTTCACGGTACAATCTCTCATACTCGCGTTTATCAGCAGCAGTTTCATGCCCTGCAGCAAGCATTCCAACTGGTCCGAGTAATGTGCCAATAATCCAATTTGGTACAAGATACTTGTCTGCAATCTCCTCTGCTTTTTCACCATCACCGATACTTTTAATAACCTTTGACAAGGTTTCTTTGGTAAGTCCATCTTCCTCAAATTCATCTTTTAGACCAAACTTATCAATTAAATCAAATACACTATCTGTAAGTTTATCACGATTTCCGACATCCATTGCTTCACTGAAATCTTTAAATCCTTGTTCAAGTTCACCTTTCGTTAATCCACCAAATCGTTCTGCAAATGCATAACTCGTATCAGTACTCGCCATACCGTACATTGTCTTAAATGTACCAGCATTTGTACCAGCCTCAGTATAATTCCAAGGGTTGTAAGACTGTGCCCAGTTCAACAAATCCTCGTCAGTTTGTGACAAATACTCACCAAAAGTGTAATTACCAGCATCTTTAAAGTCTTTGTTCCCTTGCAATCCATTGAGTTGATTTTCAATTCTGTCATACCAATCTACTCCTTTGAGTGTTAATTCATATTCGCCTGTGGGATTACCATTCTCGTCATACAATTCTCTGTACAAACCAGTCTGTTCACCTGCTTCATTTGTTGAAGGCATAAACAACTCATTCATTGTTTTAAGTCTAATCTCGGGATTATCCTCATCATCGCTGATGTACATCATGTCCTCAAAAATTCCACCCTCTTCAAAGTACTCAGGTTTATTTTCGTACAACCAATTCAGGTAATCATAATGTGCTTTGTCATATTTTGCGATATACTCACCTTGTTGTGCAAGAATATCTTCAATTGCATCTTGTTGTTCTTGTCTCGCAGTCTCAATAGCACTTAATTGATTAGTACGATTACTTGCATACTGTTCATACAATTGAGTCAGCTCGTTATCTGCACTGGCACCGAGTGCTTTCGCACCAGCACCGATATATCCACTGTTTGCAAGAGCAGCCCTATTTTGCAAATATGCTGCATACGCCTGTGCAGATGCGTCTGTATAACTCTGTTGCAATTGCTGTTGAGCTTGTGTCGCAGATGCGTCCACTGAGTTAAGTGCATTCTGCCACGTCAACTTATTGTTATAGTCACGGTTCATGTTTTTAAGTTGACGTGCTGCACTGTCAGAAGTTAAAACCATTCCTTGCATTATCTTACCCTCTCTGTTATTCTATATTTTATCGCAATGTCAGGTGTCACAAAATAAACGGGGTGTTTATCCATATCGTCTGAACCTATCTCAAATTGGAACGCATTCGTTTTTACAAAGTTGACGCGCTTAATCAATGTACTAAGTTCTTCAATTTCGTACGATACAACATCTGTGTCTTGCAAATTGTTTAAATTACGATAATTCTTAAACCACAGTTTGAAACGCAATTTATTACCTACCTGAGACGTTATCACTGACAGTGAGCGAATGTGTTTGTAATTATTCGGTGCATCGAAGTGTAACTTCTGACTCTTAATGTGCCACTTTATTATATGAGTATCTAAGTCATGTATCTCATCTGCACCGAAGTCGTAGTAATACAAATTGCCATCAACTACAATTTGCAACTGTGAGTCGTTGTTTACAAGAAACTCAACGTTACCGATATTCGTCCATTTCCACCATGATGATTTTCTTGCGTCAAGTACAAACATTTGATTTTTATCTTGTTGATATACAAAGATATAATCCTTAAATTGATACAATTTGATTGGGCCTGTTGCAAATTCATAATAATCAGTCATTATGTTTTCGCTAAGATATGAATACGTCTGCTCAGTTGATTGTACAAAGTCTTGATAGGTGAGTGCGGTTACACCTTTTAAATTTGCAAGTACAATTGTTGAACCGTCATAGTTTAACAATATGTCTGCGCCTTCTTTACAACCAAGTTTTAATTTTGTAGGTGTTAACAAATAGAGGTGTATTGCATTTGTACTATTGCTGTCATCATATTGTAACTCATACACATTATCTTCAAGGAATATACCAAGTGACGTCTGTGAAAATACTACAAGATTGGTGACAGTGTCCTCAAAGATTTTATTATTGTCTACTGGAAAGTACAACAATTCTTTCGGTTCTGCGTTACCACTATAATAAATCTTTTCATTTATAGATATAACGTCATCTATAAAGTTTATTACATGATTTGGCAAATAATAATTAAACTTGACGACGGGATTACCGTCGCTGTCATAGTCTACATTTTCATAATACTCAACATAAACTTTTTCATCATACGTTGAACTGTATATGACAACTTCGCCGACGGTGTCCATTTTTGTATACACAATTATGTTGTTGTCAAAATACATAGGTTTAACTACACCTGTGTCTGGCGTCAAATAATCAAGTAATTGTTTATTGTAATAATAACCATTCTGTACCAACATATTGTCATTATCAATAGACAATTTGATACCATTATTTGCTTGAACATTTGACGGAAAATCTTTCTCAGTAACCGTTCTATCAAACTCAATCGGGTAAGTTAATCGACCTGAATTGTGACCATCACCTGTAAATGTATATTGTAATACATAGTCACTCGCATTATAATCTTCGTACAATGCTGCATTACTTATGACTGCGTCGAACCACTTAAACCCAGACCATTGAGCACATTTAACGGTAAGTGTACTACCTGCAAGTCTGGACACGATGTCAAATGTACCTGTTATCTCAACAGTTGTGCTTGTTACAACATCTACAAAATAGCATATTGTAGATGTGCTACGCTTACCTTGCTCCACGTAATAATAAGGCTCCATGTTATTGTTGAGTATTGCCATGCACAGTCCAGAGTATGAACTATTTGAAAAGTTTTTACCACCGACGACAATGTATGACAAATTATTTGAAATTTGTACATTCATTTTGCCCTTTATGCCGGCTTCCCAAGCATTACTGAATGCACCAATGTCTACTACAAGGTAGGATTTAACCACACCATTTGCATAAATCAATAACACCCAACCAAGTTCATTTTCATAAGTTGTCGGTGTACCCGATTGCGACCACGTTTTACTTGTATTTGTAACGGTGGTGCATTTATATTTACAAGGTACAAGATACATTGCCTTGCCTGTTTCCGGACTGCAACCAAATGGAAATGGTACTTCACTAAAATCCGATTGCAATATAATGTTACTGTATTCTGCGTTAGCAAAACGAGGTGTAGTAGATATTTCTACATTACTATTACAACGTATGTTTGTAGGTAATGTGTAAGTTATCTCTGTCCACCCGAGACCTACAAGGTTGCCGTTAAGTGGCATCGTGTACAAGGTAGTTGCACTCGTGTCTACAAGATACACCGCACTTCCATCTTCTGACAAAGTAGGTGCCCTACATGTGTCCGACGGATATTGTACCTGTATAAAATTTTTACCAGTCGTACTAAGATAACACACGTTTCCAGTATCGTTATATGCAAGATAATAATACACTGTCCCAACCTTGACGACTTGTACTTCATCAATATCAAGTGTTTCAGAAGGTTTAACAAACATCTTATCCATGTTAGGTACAAAGGTGGTTTCCATTGTTACCCAGTCACCATTTTCATCTTTATACGGAAGAGTTATTGTTACCTTTTTATTTATTAAGTCTGTGGTCGGTGTACCTGATACCCCATCAAAAATATATTGCACCCTGTAACTACCTGTAAATAAGTTTTCAGAAGTGTTTTCAACAATTGATGAACCTTGATGTATTTCAGTTATTGGTACAAAGACAATGTCTTTCGGTAACAACCACACAATCTTTTTCTCTGGGTCAGTTTCTGTATAGTCAATGTAAAACGCCTCAATACCGGTGTTCTCAAACACAATGTATCTATTCTCATGCCACAGCATGTTTACTTGACTTGCTACAGGTCTGTAATACTGATGCCCTTCGTATAAGAATATAAGTTCATACCTAAAACCAAAACTTACGTGATAGAATACAAGATTGTTTATCTTGAACACGTTGATAATTTTACCACCTTTAAGGTCTACCGCCTCCACTCGTTTTACAGGTGGTCTCGTGCGAAGTTGTTCGTCTTGGTCTACGTACACATTCTCTGCCTCTTCAAAGGTTTGTTGGTCAATTGTAATGTAATTTTTGTTACTACAAATTCCTTTAAATTCTGCAAAGTTAAAGTACTTTTCTTCAAGACTTCCAACATTCACACTGAGTGGTTCTCTGTTTAATGTTCTTCTCATTATTCCCACCTGTGATGAAACTTCTTGTTGCTGTAATACAAATCATCTGTAATACGTGCAAGAAACATTTCATATTCATTGCGATAAATTTGTGCCTTTTGCTCATCGTCAATCTTGAAACACTGACTTACAATGTAAGAAGGTATTGCATCAAGTATATCTTGCGGTATGTCCAACTTCACACTGTCATCTGTTTCTGGCAAAAACTCAAACCATTTTGCATCGTACGAAATGTGATAGTTGCCACCTTTGAAGAATATAATTTCACAATTACCATACGTCTTGTATTCATCATCTGTTGCAACAACCATACGATTACAAATGTCAACATAATTGTCTTGGTCACCGAATGATACAAAGTCCTCAGGCATTCTTATAGGTTGGTTTACAAAAGAGTAATAATTGTACGTATCCCATGCATCTTTGTGCGCTTGGTCAAAGTTCTCATACTCACATTTGCCCCAATGTAAGAAGTCCCAATTCTTTATGTCTTTGTATCTGTTCTGCAATATGCACGTGAGGTGTGACTCTTCCACAACGTTAAACTGTGCATAAGTGTGTTTAGGTTTTATGCTACTTACAATTTGACCAAGTGCCTCATTTGCATAATATGGAAACTTATTCATTATCCCCATTTTGATTGCATCATCTGCACTCATGTCTAATTTTGCAAGGCATGCGTTTTTAAGATATCCCCATGTGTACATATTTTACCTCTCAGAATTTTATTTATAAATGATGATTAAAACCGCATATCGTCGATTTTAATATATAATATTCGATTGATAGATATTCGATTGATTAAATATTCATTGATAAAATATTATATATTAAAATGCCTCATCATACCATCTTATAAAAGAGAAAGCCAGCCGACAAATGCCGGCCGGCCTTCCCTACAATAAGGTATTAAATTGCGATGGTGTGAACTAATTAAGAACTCGCTTTCGTGGTTACCGTGCCAACAACCTCAACAGGTCTGACAATGGTAGCCGCGGGAGTTACTTTCGTGAAGTGAGAGATATCGTCCCACTTGCCAGTAGCACCAGCAGGAGTTCCCAGATATACATAAGCAACACCTCTCCATGTTGCAACGTTGATATCGAAACGCTGACGTCCATCGTAGATGACACCTGCAGGTCTCTTCTGCCATACAACGTCAAGAGTAAGTGCAATACGTTCTGTAATTTCAAGACCGTGGTTTTCAGCATTGTATGCTTTATCTACAATGAAGAAACCCTGGCCTGCTTTACACTGAGGAATGTCAAGGAAATAAGGAGAAACGTCAAGTTCCGCCCTCTTATATGCGGGGTTAATCTGCATGCTTTCACCTTGTTTGAACATGTCCATGGAAAGTGCAGTTTCGATAGCCGCTTTAAGATGAGGGTCGTTACCGGTGACAATTCTCTTTGCACCACTAACACCTGCATACTTGCCATTGTCATCTTTCAAATTTTCCATGTAAGTGATAACCTGATTGATAACATCACCAAGTTTAGCAATACGGGCCGGGTCGCTACCAAGGATATCAACATCTGCATAGAAACAGTTAGACTGCAACGATGCGGTGATGTCTGCCGCGGTCATGTTGTCACGTTTAACAAGAGTGTGTTTGCTTGTGAACAAAGGGTTCTTCACTCCGTCGAGCGTACCATCAACAGTATCTGCAGAAGTAAGTTTGAGTTTGGATTTACCTTCAGCAGTCGTGCCCCAGATAACTTCCTCACCAAACGCTGCAGACAAAGCAGCTACACCGTACTCAACGATGTCACCTTGCCAACGTTTAATAAATCTGCTCGCATCATCTTTCGCACGTCCAAGTTCCTGGTCCTCAAGCGTTTGCTGAGTAATGATAAAGGAACCTTGGAACGTTCTCGTACGATACGTCGCTGCGAAACCTTCGGCCGTGTTGAAGATAGGTCCAATCGCATAGTCGTTGGTTTCAGCAAAAGCATGGTCAAAACCAATGCTCGAAACATAGGTGCGCTGGAACTGGTCAAGGGTACCTCTGTTATAAATCATGTCAAGGGGATTGGATTTTTCCCAAGCCTCTTGCTGTCTGATAATCATTTCGTTAAGAGGCTCACGGAGAATATTGTACTCCGAACGAAGTTTCAAAGCCTCATCAATATTGATAATTACACCCATTCGTCTGTGCCTCCTTAGGTTCTATCGCTGCCATCAAGGGCGGGGACTACATCGTCCCAGTTCGTAATTTTGAAAAGTGCTACATGTTTCCATGTGGTCGTGTCAGCCGTCGGAGCAGCAGTTACAGTACCTTTAACCGTTGGGTTGTATCTGTAATCTCTGTCTTCAACGGGAACGTGTCCATAACCAAGAGTCTGGTCGGACTGAGCCACAATGTGGGTAGCCGTTTTAGCGGTAACCTGGGCTTTCGTAGCTTTAACCATGGAACCGCGTTTAGCAACCGTACCATCTGCATTATACGTCGTGTTGGTCACCACTACAAAGTCGCCTCTCTTGCAATCATTGACAACGTCAATGTCAAGATATACTTCACGCTGCAGGTAACCAGTAACAAATCCTGCCATAATTGTCCTCCATTAAATGTCAATAGTTTTTTTATTAAGTTCCTCGTCACTCATGCCGGGATTAAATAGTTTCCACACTTTCTTTTCATCAGCGGTGAGAGGTCTTTTGTTTACCACAGGTGGAGGTGTACCGCCAGGTTCTTGCAAATGTGATGTCTCACCTTTTGCAACAGACTTACGTGCATTTACAATTAACTCTTCACCATGCAAAGATATGTAAGACCGTTTCAACGAACCAGTCTTTTTCCAATCTTCTACAACGTCCTTTGGCAATTGGTCAAGGGAGGTATAAGTCGTTCCTGTGAGAGCAGAGAGTTCGGAAAGCTCTTTCTTTGCAAATTCTTCAACTTGCTTTTGTTTGAACATTTCCAACTCTTTCATGCGTGGGTCTTCATTCAACCTTTTCTGTACTAACTCATCTACAACTGGGGCAACATCTTCGGGATTTAACCCTTTATCTTCAAGCAGCTTCTTTTCCTTTGCTTTTTGCATCTCTTCGTAAGACTGATACCCGAGTTCAGCTGCGATTGCATCTCGTTCCTGTTTACGAATTTTCTCCGTTTCCTGTTTCAGCCGATGTGCAAAGGATTTCGTCTGGTCAACAGATTGAGGATCGTTGCCCTCGGTAGGTGGAGTTCCCTGAGGTTGTTGCTGGTCATTCGCAGGTGGTGTAGTCTGCTGGTCGTCTTTAAAGAGTGCCTCTAACTCTTCCAAAGAAAAACCGATGTTTGCACCGTCTGGCATGTTATTGCTCCTTTGATAGTTTTGTGCGAGTGTCGGATATCAGCCGTTTTGCAGCTCGTTTTCAATTCTATATTATAATGAAATCTCTAAGAATGTTACAATAGATCAGCTTATTTCAATTACAGAAGTACGTTTCTCTTCTTGCACACTCTTGACCTCTGGTTTTACAATAGGTTGTGCATCAACCGAAGGGACGTGTTCTATAAAAGGTTCTTCTTTCGGAGGTTGTTTACGCCACTCTTCAAGTAATTCTGACACTGTTTCTGCAATTGACAATTTCATCTTTGCGGCTTTGGCACCAGATATTGTACCGAAAAATAAACTTGTAAACAAGATTACAACGTTAAGTATCAATGTGAGGAATGCGCTGCTGAGGTCACCTTCTACAAAGTTTACAGTCACTGACGCTGCTAACAGGGTAGATAACAATGAGGTGAATACTTTCCTAATTGCACCACTAAGGTGTTGGTGTTCAGCACTGTGTAAGTTGATTTTCATGCTATCGCTACCACTTACATTTAGTACGGACAATACCTCTCTCGCACGTTTAATACCAGACTTCGGATACTTGTGATGCTTGACTTTGTAGATTAACAATTTGTGGTCATGACCTCTGTAAGGTTCATTTGTGATTTCTTCAATAGTTCTGCCTGTTTCATCTACAACATCATCTAACCACGCTTGAACGTAATCTTTGTTGTACTGACGAATATAGGATTGAACCTCTGTTTGTTTCAATCCTTTTCGTGCAAAATAATATCTTCTGTGTACACTATACTTCTCATTTGTAATATCTGTTAACATTGACCTATCATACTCTGCACGATGTCTACTTTCCCAAACAATAAAATTAAGTACAAGAGCCACCATTGCAATGAGTGTTATATTCTTTACTGATGGATTGATGTCAACGTTTGTTACAAATGACAAATATGCCATGATACCAAGAGCTGCGAGGAACAGCAGTGCTGTTCCCCACGTCATTATCTTGGTTATTAACTTTTGAGTACTGAAATTAGTTATTTTCTTGTTCACCGGAGTTGTCCTCCTCTTCATCTTCATACACGCCTGACGCATAACAAATGGCTTTAAAAATCATACCAAATATTACAAACAGAAGTATGAAAGTTGCGGCACCTTTAAATGCAATAAGTCCATCTACAATTGCTGTGATAAACAAATAGAATAATGCAAGGGCAAGTAAGACCGCGATAGCATTATAGGCATACAATATCAGTTTGGCTTTTCTCCACTTTGCCTCAGTTAATTTATCATCACTCGCACCGACAGCATAATCATGTTCACAAGAAAATACTTCTTTCTTTAACTTATCAATTTGATTGTTGAGAATATACTTTTTAATTACGATGAATGTGATAAGAATTGAACCTATACTTGCAAATGACCATTTAAATGCACTGCTGTGCGAGTCAAACAATTCGATACAAGTTATTACAATAGGTGCTATCATCACAAGAGCCATATAGACAAGGTCTTGCCACAAAGGCATTTTTAATTTCCTTGCTTTAACTTTCTTAGCCATAAGTCACCTCACAGTTTGACTTCTTCGGTAACTGCCTCGCCTACAATTTCCTTGATTTTGTCTTGGTCCTCTTCGGACAGTTTCTTGGTGTGAGAGAATTGACTGAGTACTTTGAGTATCATTTGGTTCTCTTCGTGAATTTTCTGCAGGTACTCTTTCTGGTTATCTTCCATCTGTGCAAGTCCCTCTTTGATTGGTTTCTCAATCTTTTCACTCACGTCAAGTTTAATCTTAGAGGGGAGTACCGCATTCTTAAACGATTGTTCAATGTACTCTTTGGAAACGTCCAGTTGTTTCTGAAACTCTTCTTTGTCATTCTTTGCTCTTGTTGCCGCACGTTTAATTGATTTAACACAATAAATCACGTTTGCAATAATCGTTGCAAGAGATACTCCACAAAGGGACATTGACAATATCTGCATAATCTGTTCGCCAAATTGGTCTAACATTTATACCTCCTTTTCGTCTTCCAACGAACTAACCTTAATTTTAAGTTGTTCTACTTCTTTGTTGATGTCAGTTATTACAATTGTTTTGTCTGACAATTTGGCAATTGCATTTTCAAGATTACGAAGTCTATTGCCAAAGTCATCAAGCCTATTAGTTATCGACATCAGCATCTGTATAATCTGTTCATGTTGCAAAGGTGTCATTCTCCCTTCACCGCCTCGTTGTACTCAGTAGCCTTAGGTTCTTTGCGACCTACAATAATCGCTGCTGCTTTGTTAAACGACTCAATATGGTCCTCTTCATCCTCAATAACATTGTCTACCAATTTAGCAAGTACCTGTGCCTTTGCCGGCTCATCGTTAAACAATTTAATAAGTGCTTGTTTTGCATACTGATACTGATTTATAGTATCTGACTCTGCCATTAACATTACATTCAATATGCCGTTAACAGCCGCTAATTTGCAACCACCATTCATAGCTGCATTTACTTGTTCGTCAACAGACCATTTGATGTCCATTTTAGTTACCTCCATTTATTTTAATACGACGCTTCAAAATCGTTGCATATGTTAGCATGCAATTGTATTGCGCATTTAACAACGAACGATTTTCTTCGTCAAGTTCAAGATATTTAGTACTTTTAATAAACTTATCTAAAGCATAGCATTTAGCCTCGAGTTCGTCTAATTCTTTCTTCATTCGGTCTACAAAAGATGTTTCATCAAAGCCATTATATTTGTCTATTAGTCTTTGTGAGTCACTTACAAATACTTCTACATCGTACGAACTTCCATCTTCAAGTGCTGCTTCGATATGCATGTCATACCATTCTTTAATAGTATCACAAAGCTCTTTTAAATTTTTACAATCGGGCAATATGCCTATAGGTCCTATCGGTCCTCGCCAACTCATTTAATCACCTCCATTATTATTTTATTCGGTATCGGCAAGATATATTACAATCTTGCCGACCCGATCTACTCCTTCCACTCAGGGGATAGGAATAAATTTTGTTTACAAAGGAGTGTTTAGTAATTTATCATCTCCTGCTGTTGGTTCATCGTTTATAGTTGATTTAAATAATGTTTATCCAGATCGTTCCAATATGAAAGTTGGTGATAGAGTTTTTATACACTGGAAAAGTAGTATCACGTTTGTAGAATTTATTGTAATAGCAGAAGTTATCGCAATAAATAGTAACAACAATATGGTTACTATCAAATGTGAAACTGTTGCACAAACAAAATTTCAACAACGATATCAACACAATATCACATTGGTACAAAGTGATTTTGTATATGGAAACATACAATATATTTCCACTAATCAAAATCCTATCAACAATATAAATGCACTGCTTAACGATATTTATACTACTTTTGGCGCAGGCAGGGTAGCGGTCAACATTGTAAATACTGACGATGAGGAATTTACAATGTTCCACAGTATGATTGTTACATCCAGTAGTGCTCAAACTGGTAATGGTTGTAGAATTACTATTGACAACAATGGTGTAATACAACATAGTACGGTAACAAGAGCTATTACATTCCCTACCGCAACAGTGGACTGGTATGACCAGGTTAAACCTATTTATCCTTAAGCATTCATAAAATAACTGATAGGCTCAGTCCAACCTAAGAAATTTGTAATCGATACATCGGTTGTTACAACGTCAAATGTTGCACCAGGTGCATCTGTAACGTTCAATCCATACAATGTTAATGTTGGAGTAGTTAAAGAAACCCTAACCCTATTGATTATACATTTCTTACCACTAATTAACCAAGCACCTGATGCTTCCAATTCACCAAGACTCATACTTCTAATTTGTCTTATTAACTCAGTAGGGTCACCGCTGGGAAAACTACTAGACGTGCCAAAATATGAGAATGCTATCGAACCTGCAATACCACTCATCTGTACATGTTTTCTATAACCCAATGCATGTGAATAGTGAATATCCTGTTTGCCTATTACTTTAACAGAAAATGGTTGAGTGTTTGACGACCCAACAGCTGTAACTTCTAATAAAGCGAATATATATTTATGTTTATTAGTACTACTCTCTGTGTAGTCAATCATAGAATAAAATCTATCACCTATTGCAGGTTGAGCATTGAGTAATGTAGCTGGAATTCCAACATCTGTTAAAACGGTATTGTTGTTAATAGGTATTATAGTGGTTATTATTTTTTTTGCCCAAGTATTTCCCTTTAATATCCCCTGAGTGGAAGGAGTAATTTTATAGAAGGCGTATACTGAACAATTAACCACACCACTATTCAAACTTGTTACGTACCCTATTACAAGGAATGTGTCACCAGTGCCATCATTGTCCCATTGTACTAATACATAATTATTTACTTTTACACCGACATCACGAGGTGTAAAATCACTTTCAGACATTGAGAAATTTGCAGCCATTTTGGGATCCATAGCAGTGTTATAATGATTGTTTGAAAAGTGATTGATTGCTACATCTTCACTCACACCTGCAGGCCCTTGAGCACCGGTGTCACCTTTAGGTCCTTGAATACCTGTTATATCTACAACAGATTTATATTGAAATGTAGCATTGCTACCCGAGATTGCAGTACACACACTGTTGCAATCATAACATTTATTAGTTGAAGTATTTAAGAAAGGGAATCTTAATACATCACCTACGACAGGCGTTCTGTTAAACGAATTCGTAGGGAACGTGATTGTTGCATTTACGGTAGGTGTCGTAGTCCATTCACGGCGTTGTGAATATACAAGGGCTGGTAAACCAGTCTCACCTTTCGGCCCTTGAGCACCAGTTGCACCGGTGTCACCTTTGTCACCTTTTGCACCTTGTGATACAAATAACTGCCAGTTATCTGTATTAGTAGGTAACACACCTGTTGAACTTGCTACAATACAAACATAAGCATTACCATTGTAATTTACAAGGTCATTGCGAACATACGTTGCACTATTTGAATAAGTACCTTTTGCATTGATGTTTGCTACTGCGGTGGGTCCTGTAGGTCCTTGAGGGCCAGTTTCACCTTGAATACCTTGGGGCCCTTGTGCGCCCCTCTCGCCTTGTGGTCCTTGAGGGCCTTCAGGTCCCTGAGGTCCAGTCGCACCTTTTGCACCAGTATCACCTTTATCACCTTTATTACCTTTCCAAGTTGCACGATAACCTATGGCTACATTACCAGAAGAAGTTGCGGTCAATACTGCAAATGCAAGAGCGTTGGTATCAACAATGATATCACCAATCTGTAACCCACCAATAGGTTGTGTTGCAAGAGATGAATAAGGAACGGTGGTACTTGCAGTGGTTAAAGATTTACTCGTACGATAAACACCAAGACCTCTAATGCCTTGGTCACCTTTGTCGCCTTTTGCACCAGTGTCACCTTTCGGTCCTACGGGTCCAGCGGCACCTTGTGCACCAGTGGGACCTTGAGGACCAGTATCACCTTTTGCACCGGTAGCACCAGTTTCGCCTTTAAGTCCTTGAGGACCCTCAGGACCAATCGGTCCTTGAACACCCTGAACACCTTGAGGTCCAGTGTCACCTTTCTCACCTTTATCACCTTTAACGCCTTGGTCACCTTTAGGCCCCTGAGCACCTTGAGGTCCAACGGGCCCTTGTACACCTTGAGGACCTTGAGCACCTTCAACAGCAAACTGCATCCATGCATTAGGATTTGTATCAGGTTGTAACCCTACGTTGGCTGCAACCATACTTACGTATGCTTTACCATCGTAGTTTACAAAGTCATTTAGAGCATACGTAGTGGCGACGTTCCAATTACCTTTAATATTAAGTTCTGCAAGACCTGTATCGCCTTTGTCGCCTTTCGGACCGGTGGGACCTTGCAAACCTTGTGGACCTTGGGGACCTTGAATACCCTGCAAACCCTGTGTACCGGTATCACCTTTCTCACCTTTGGGACCTGCAGGACCGGTTAAACCTTGTACACCCTGAGGACCCTCGGGACCACGAGAACCTGTTGCACCTGTATCACCTTTGTCGCCCTTCTCACCTTTCTCGCCCGCGGGTCCTTGAATGCCTTGAGGTCCTTGTGGACCGACGGGACCGGCCTCACCTGTAGCACCTTTTTCACCAGGGTCACCTTTTGCACCCGCTGGACCGGCAGGTCCTACGAGACCTTCGGGACCTTGTTCACCCTGGTCACCTTTTTCACCTTGTTCCCCTTGAGGACCAACGGGACCAATGTCACCTTGATTTCCTTTCGGACCGGCAACACCTTGAATACCTTGGATACCCTGA
>ENA-ORPD01000260-ORPD01000260.1-human-gut-metagenome-genome-assembly--contig:-NODE-260-length-55292-cov-19.732172_pt1 | contig 55292 bp, 49 predicted proteins | sample MGYA00242143_ERZ509076 | MGnify/ENA primary metagenome ERZ509076 (study PRJEB26280, sample SAMEA2338706) | human gut metagenome | biome: human gut; feature: human-associated habitat; material: faeces... | reverse complement strand
AGATGCAGCCGCTACCGCAGCCGCCAACATAGCCTCCGCGGCCGCCGCCGCAGCTCCGGCCGCCGCCGCAGCAGCCGAACCTGAGAAATAGGCTTAAATACCACAACAAAATAAAAGAGTGCGACTCGTTCGGGCCGCACTCTTTTTTATATAGTCTTTAAAATAAATTATATAGTCTTTAAAATAAAGTCAGAATAAGGAAAGCTCTTTGTAGAGCTGATGGACGGGAAGACCCATTACATTGTAGAATGAGCCGTGTATGGACTCGACGGCCACGCAGCCTATCCATTCCTGGATGCCGTATGCGCCGGCCTTGTCCATAGGTAGATAATTGTCGACATAATATCGGGCTTCCTCCTTGGAGATGTGGCCGAACTTGACATCGGTGACAGCGGTGAACGAAATACGGCGTTCCTGAGTCATGATGCACACGCCGCTTACCACCTGGTGTGTATGGTCGGACAGGGCGAGCAGCATTTCCACGGCCTCGTCGGTGTTCTTGGGTTTGCCGATGACGCGGTCGCCCAACACCACGACCGTGTCGGCGGTGATGATCAGCTCGTTGGACCGCAGCATCGAGATGTAGGCGTCGGCCTTCTTGTTGGCTATGTAGGCTGCCACTTCAAGGCGCGGGAGGTTGTCGGGATATGATTCGTCGATGCCGCCGATTGCGGCCACATTGAACGGCACGCGAAGCTGCGCCAGCAGCTCGCGGCGGCGAGGCGACTTGCTCGCCAGCAATACATGATATTTAGTTAGATTATCCAGCATGAATCAAGTGTTGAGTCTTATATTGTCAATCCGGCATTAATCACATTACCGCCGGATTGTCTTGTATCGTTACCATCCGAACGCCTCGGCATCGTTCATCCACAGGCCCTTGGCTTTCAGCACCTGTTCCACCACGTCGCGTACGCATCCGTAGCCGCCGCCTGTCTGCGAGATATAGTCTGCGGTCATCTTCACCTCGTATGCAGCATCGTGCGGACAGCAGGAGAGTCCGGCGGCCCGAAGGCATTTCAGGTCTGGGATATCGTCGCCCATATATATCACCTCCTCGGGCTTAAGAGAGTTTGCCGACATCCAATCCTGAAAGACATTGATTTTGGTGGCCACACCCTGATATATGTCCTTGATTCCGAGTTTTGAGTAGCGTTGCTGCACGCCGGGGGTGTTGCCGCCGGTGATGATGGAGAGGATCAGTCCCCGCTTCACGGCCAACTGCAGGGCATAGCCGTCCTTGATGTTGACCATGCGCACCGGCTGGCCGTCAGTGCCCATCGGTATGGTGGAAGGGGAGAGAACTCCGTCCACATCGAGGGCGATACCGCGTATTTTCGTTAAATCGTAATTTATACCGCTCATATTGAGAGTGTTTTAGTTTATTCGGGATAGGAATTTTCGATGGAATCCGTCAGCATTTTATATATATCATGCAGTTGCGGATTGCCCTCCAGCATATTGAGGTGCCTCCGGATAGTGGGTGCGTCGTGTCGACGGGCAGGACCTGTCTGTACAGCGGCGGGCGAATTTGACAAGGCCTTACGGGTCGTTTCGCGTAGCAGCGCATGCATCATGCTGAAATCAAGACCGTTTTCCTTGAGCCATTTTTCAGACAGCGCCCATAGATGGTTGGCGAAATTGCAGGCGAACACCGAACCGACATGCAGCTTACGGCGCTTGTCGGAATCGGCATAATGGACATGGTCGGAGAAGGAACCGGCAAGTTCCGTCAGCACATCAGCGACTCCTGCATCCGAGGCTTCGATAAACACAGGAATCTCGGCGTAATTCAGCTCAACATCCTTAGAGAATGTCTGCATGGGATAGAACACACCGTAAGGAACATCGAGCTGCGACAGGACATCAATAGGAGTCGTGCCGGAAGTATGCGCCACAATAGGCTTATTCCCGATGTCGAGGTGCTGCGCAAGATTGCCCGCGACATCAGGCAGGGCGGCGTCCGAAACGCTGATCAGCATGATATCCTCGTCACCGGTCAGTTCGGCGAGGGTGTGGGGATTGACAACCGTCACGTTCACCTTGTCGCTCAACGCACGGGCCAGATGCGAGCCGACATTTCCGCGTCCTATTATCGCTACGTTCTTTTCGTCAGTAATCATATTGCAAAGTTAAAACATTGCCGGGTATTTTGCAACCAGCGATTTGTCGTCGGGATGAATCAATATCGATCCCATGGTGTGTCTGAGATTGAGTTCCACGCACGGATGCAAGGTCCCTGCAGATGTCACCAGCATATCGATGCCTAAAGGGCCATCGTAATCGGAGCCTATTACAGACTGAAGTGCATGACGTTGCTTCTCGATGACTTCGGGGGTCAGGACTCCGATCATGTTCCAGAGCGACAGCTGGCCGGCCTCGATGTTGCGGTGATACTTGCCGCGTCCTGACGCCTCGAACACCGATACGCCGAGAAATGCAGCTTTGCCATTCCGCATTGTCCATTCCGTAGCGCAGTCAAGGGCTTTGTCATATATAGGCTCGACCATCACCGAACCTTGCGACCGGATGATGCCGCGCATCCAGGGCTCGACATGCATAGGCTTGAGGTCGTCGGTGCGCATCACGCCACGGCCTGAGCTGCTCCAGGGCGCCTTGAGGAAAATATTCGGATGCTTATGGTAAAATTCCACTGCGGTGTCGTAATCATCCAACTCCAAGGGCAGGGATATGTCCTGAACCTCGTATGCCTTGAGGAAATTGATCGTGGTGCGACGGTGTGCCAATTTCCTGAGCCGGTCAATCCGCCCGGCCGAAGGTATGCCCCGAAGTCCGGGACAACTGGCGGTAAGGGAACAGGCTATCTGCGCGTTCCACCCCCAGGGCGAGGCTATATATCGCGACCATTCGATGTCCATGTCCGGAGTCAGCAACGTGCATGAAGATGGTCTGTCCGGTTCCGGGTCTGCCCCATCCATAAGGAGGATGGCGTCGTCGTGGCCGGCATACATCTCGGGCAGACGGGCTTTGGACATGCGCAGTTTCCTGACAGATTCCGGCAGCGTATAGTAAGGCGAAGCGGAGGCCAGTGCGTATTCCGTTTCCGGGTTATAGATATGGAGTTTCGGATTGCTCATATACCGTAAAAAATGCCGCAGTCGTGGTGACAGCGGCATATTGGTGCTGTGATGGTCACAGTTAATCGTCAAGTAGAGAACGCTCTTTTAGCGGATTGGAGAAATAGAGTTTATGTTCCAGATATTCCTGTGTGGCTATGAGCGTGGGCTTCGGCAGCTTCTCGTAGAAGCGTGAGATCTCAATCTGCTCGCGGTTCTCGGACACCTCCTCGAGGTTGTCGGTCGAGGCGAATTCCTGAAGTTTCTTCTCAAGCTCTTTCTTCAGGTCGGCCGCAATCTGATTGGCACGCTTGCCAATGACGCATACAGTCTCGTACACATTGCCCGTCTGCTCGGCCATGGCGATCATGTCGCGTGTGACCGTGTTCAGCGGTGCGTTCGTTTTCTTATAATCCATAAGTTCTATTATGATTTATGAGTATTCGAAGTTGTTTAAACAAATTTACGTTTAATAAAGAATCTGAAGAAGTGTAAACTTTATGGCAATCTTTATTAATCTTTTGGGAGTATTTCACCGCTCTCATCGTTACCGACCATAAGGTCGCTACCTCTTCAATCGAAGAAATCCCCTCCAAAATCTTAATAAATCTTACCATAAAAATTAGTTTAACAACTTCTTCGTATCGAAAGTTATTTGGAGGCGTATTTTTCTGCAATCTTCAGAATGGTCTCGGCCTCTTTCATATTCTTGGAGTCGGGGTAATTGTTGGAGAACGAGTAATACTCGTCGATTACATCGCGGTATCGGTCGGCCATTTTTTCGGCCACGCTCTGGCGAGCCTCCTGAAACTTTGACTTAAGGATCAGGAATTCAAAGTCCTCCTTGTATTTTGAGAAGGGATAAGTCTTGAGCGCATTCTCGGACACGATGATGGCCGAGCGGTAGTTGTTGCCCATGAAGTTGCCGAGGTTGTAGTACAGCTGGGCGTTCTGCAGCTCCTTGAGGGTAAGTTTGTCCTGCATCTCGAAGATAGCCTCGCGGGCTTCGGGCACCTTCTCGCTTTTGGGGAAGAACTCAAGGAAATCCTTCAGTTCCTCTATGGCCTTTATGGTGTAGGTCTGGTCCAACTGCGAATCGGGAGAATCGAGATAATAACCGTATCCGGAATAGAAGCGTGACAGCTCGGCGTACTGGCCTTTGGGATAACGGTTGTAGTACGTCTTGAAATAAAGGGCCGAGTTATCGTAATCCTGATTGTTATAGCAGGACATGGCAAGAAGGAACAGGGCCTCCTCGCCGTGGGCGGTGCCACGTAAGGGGGTATAGATTTCGCCCAGCAACTGATATGCCTGCATGTATTTCTTGTTTTCGTACGCCTTCTTGGCGTATTCAAACTTATATTCAGGGTCGCGGCTCTTCATCACCTTAGTGAACTCAGTGCACGAACTCATGACGATGGCCAGGATGGCCACCAGCGGAAGGGTCTTCAAAAACTTGCGCATTTCCAATTGGTCGCTTTGAATTGCAAAGTTAGTAAAAATATCCGGAATATTAAAATGTTTCGGCGTAAATTTTTCCGACATTGCAAAAGTATGTGGTTTATACGCGTTTTTTACACTCCAACTATATGGAAATTAAAGAAAAATTACTAATTTTGGGATTGAATATTTCAAGTCGGTCCTGCGAGACTGCATAAAACCAATATAGTTGAAACGCACGGAAGAAGACCATTCATACAGCTGGGGCAGCGGTTTCATAGACCGTCACCCGGTAATGGCAAACATATTGATAATAGTAATAATCTCCCTGTTAGGCATCTACGGGGCATACGTGGCTATGGCTCTGTTCACCAAGCATGGCAGCACCATGCGTGTGCCGGGTGTAGAGAACATGTCGTATACAGAAGCCGTCAAGAAGCTGCATGACGCCGGCCTGAAGGTGGACATCCGCGATTCGCTGTACCGCGAGGATGTGCGTCCCGGATTTGTCATAGAGCAGTTTCCCAAGGCCAAGTCGGTGGTGAAGCCGGGCCGCAAGATATTCCTATACATCAACTCAGTGCATCCCAAAGAGGTGATCATAGACGATGACAACCATCCTACGGAGTACGCGTTGAAAGGCGAATCGCATCGCTCGGCCATCGCCCGGCTTGAGGAATTGGGATTCAAGAACGTAAGGATAGTGAAGGTATTGGGCAGCTACGACCGTGTGGTCAAGATACTGGCCAACGGGCGCCCCGTGCGCAAGATGCAGAAAATCCCCGTGAATTGCTCCATCGTGGTGGAGGTTTCGGACGGACGTCTGAATGACGTGCAGGATTCGCTGCAGAACGCCGAGCTGCTGAACATATACAGAGAGAGTCAGGTGGCGTATCCCGAAGCCGACGCTTACAGCACCGAAAGCGAGGTGCAGGCCAGTCCGGTATACGAAGAGGCGACTCAGACACAGGAAACAGGAACAGAAGAAGAAGGTCAGTACTTCTGATAATAAAGTACAGGATATTGGATCAGGACAAGATACAGGAATTGCTTCCGGCTACCGAGATGGCCGAAAGAGAGGTGGAAGCCGGCGCCGATTATATCGATGCCGACGGCCGTGAACTATATGAGCATTTCCGTTTCGTGGCCGACAAGGGCCAGCAGATGATCCGTGTCGACAAATTCCTGACCGATCGGCTGGAGCGCACGTCGCGCAACAGGGTGCAGCAGGCGGCGGACGCCGGCTGCGTGCTGGTGAACGGCTCTCCGGTCAAATCCAGCTACAAAGTCAAGCCCGACGACGTGGTGTCGGTGGTGATGGACAGGCCGCGCTATGATTTCGAGATTGTGGCCGAAGACATTCCGCTTGACATAGTGTACGAGGACCGTTATGTGCTGGTGGTGAACAAGCCGGCGGGACTAGTGGTGCATCCCGGCCACGGAAACTGGACCGGCACGCTGGTCAATGCGCTGGCCTGGCATTTCAAGGATACGCCGGATTACGACGTGAACGATCCGCGTCTAGGACTGGTGCATCGCATAGACAAGGATACCTCCGGGCTGCTGGTGATAGCCAAGACGCCGGAGGCCAAGACCGATCTCGGGAAGCAATTCTTCGACAAGACGACACGCCGCGAATATGTGGCGATGATATGGGGATCGATGCCCGAGCGTCAAGGCACGATAACGGGCAGTATAGCGCGCAATCCGCGCAACGCCTTGCAGATGACCGTGATGTCGGACCCGTCCAAGGGAAAGCACGCGGTGACACATTACGAGGTGCTGGAGGACTTCGGATATGTCAGCATAGTGAAATGCGTGCTTGAAACCGGACGGACACACCAGATCAGGGTGCATTTCCAGCACAAGGGGCATCCGCTGTTCAACGACGAGCGTTATGGAGGCCACCGGGTGCTGAAAGGCACTCCGACTGCCAAATACAAGCAATTCGTGGACAACTGTTTCGAACTATGTCCACGGCAGGCGTTACATGCCAGGACTTTAGGATTCCGACATCCCGAAACGGGGGAGGATATGGATTTCGAAGCACCGCTGCCGCCTGACATGGAGAACTTGTTTGAAAAGTGGAGACGTTTCAGAAGCGATACATGCTGATAATGAATCCCGCAAACTGTAACCGAGTCAATAATATTATGAGATACATCCGCTATGAGAATCACAGATAACACACCGCTTGAGAACCTGCCGGAATATGAGACATTGTCCGCGTGGGCCAAGAATGTCTGTCAGAATTCGGATATCTTTACTTTGGCCGATTTGATGGACACCCCGGAATCTGAGTTGCAGAAGATGCGCAACTGCGGCAAACGAACATTGGAGGAACTTCAGAACATCAAACTGAAGTATTCAGCCATATCCGTCGGCGAAGATGCAGATGACGACGTCCGGAACAACAGCCATGTGTCCAATCCCTCGAATCTGGCCGGAACCATATCATATATAGTGGCTGAATATAGAAGGAAACTGCCGGAAGACATAATACCGCTGTACGACCGCTATGTGGATTATTTCCGTATGTCGCCGACCGACATCATCAAGGACAAGCATAGTTACGTGGAGATAGTGCGCCGTTTCACATGGGATGAATTCAACAGACTGAAGCCTTATCTGCCCAAACTCATAATCGAAGTGCTGACGGCCATGAATATGTATGGCTATAAGTTTGATGATGTGTATGCCACCGCTCATGAATATGTGGATAATGCGGCCTGTCATCTGGCCAAGTCCATGCTGCTGAGTTTCCCCACCGTGGTGACCAATAACCTGGAGATAGAATATCAGCTGCATTTCAGCAAACTGCCCACCCGTACGCGCAACGTATTCAAGGAACTCGGCACTCTGGACGGATGTCTGCCGTACCTGTGCGGGGCCAGACCGGTCGAGACCTATAGGTTTCCGGGATGCGGGGAGCGGTCGTATAATACTTTTCTGGAATTTCTTGACGGGGAGCGGAAGTTCCTGCACGAGGCGTTGAGCGGCATGCGCTCCAACGGAAGTCCGGAATACTATCTGGAGTCGTATTGCCGGAAATACATGCACCTGTATCCGTTCCTGACATATAGCGAACAGGCACATTTAGGCGTAATCGAGATACTCGGCAAGGAGTTGCCCTCCATGAGCATCTGGCAGAAATACGTGAACTGGAACTCAAAGACGACTGCATGTATGTTGCGTGATTTCTATGGCCTTAACTCCGAACGGAAATGCTACAGCGTGCAGGAACTCAGCAATAAATATAATCTGACCAACGAGCGCGTGCGTCAGATCACAATGTCCGGCTTGCCGGAAGACCCGGTGGTGAGTATGGTGCGCGACAATGTGTCTCGCTTATTCACCGAACCCATGGTAGGCAGCTGGGACAGCCGCTGGAATGACATTAACATGCAGAATAACCTGAACTACACTCCACGCGAGATAATGGCACTGATATGTATGGCCAATTCCGATTACGGCGTTCTCACCACCGAGAGCGGAGTGTCGTTTATGGTGGACCGCAGCAAGCTCGGGCTGATCAAGTTGCGCGGGGTATTGAAAAAGATAGAGACTCGTTTCGCATTGCGCCGGTATGACAACGAGACCATCGAACTGAGCCACTTCTTCAACACCGTGACCAAGCACAATCTGAGCGACGACGAGATGAAGGAGATATGCGACGTGATGTCCACGTATCTGCTGAAACGTGACGGGGAGCAGACCAACAAGGACAATCAGCTGGTGTTCGAGCATAATTCGCTGGATCGCTCGCTGGCTATAGAACGAGTGCTGCGCGAGAAAGGCACCCCTATGTCGGTGAACGAAATATTCGCGGTCTACAACAACACACATCCCGCCGAGAAGATCGACTCCCAAAGCTCGGTCCATTCCTATCTGCTGCGGAATGAGAACGTGATCAGTATGGGCAAGCGTGGCTTGTATGCGTTGAAGGAATGGCCGGATATCTACTCGGGATGTCTGAAAGATCATATCCCCGAAGTGCTGGATGGCTACGACCGTCCCCTGACATTGTCGGAACTGACGGCCAAGGTTCGTGAAAATTTCCCGGACACAAACGAGAAGAGCGTGTCGACCCTGATATACGCCAATCCCGACGGTCTGTACGAGGTATTCGTCGGCAATCTCGTGGGACTGGCCGGCAAGAATTACGACGACCGTGAGCTTAAGGTGCGCAAGGTGAAGCGTCGGGAGACATTCAACGAACGCATGGACAACTTTATGAAATTCGTGGATGAAGAGGGCCGGTTGCCGTACACTAACTCGAACGAGGAGGAGAGCTCGCTGGACCGCTGGCGCAAAAACATACAGTGCGGCAAGGTGGAGGCATCGGAAAGTCAGATCAATGTGCTGAACAAGTATCTGAAGGAATCGTCCGACCTGCCGCAGAACGGACAGGAACACATATTCCGCGAGAAATGCCGCATGGTGCGGAAGCTGGCCGAGGAAACAGGCTGTCTGCCGCACAACCGCCATAATTCCAACCTGTATGTATGGTTCTACAAGAGCCTTAAGCAGCGCGGCACGTGGCACGACAACCGCGATATGTACTTCGAGGATCTGCTTGAATACCTGCAGGGACACCTGAACATGGCGCTGCGCCAGAATCTCAATTTGGTGGATAAGTGATTTTTTAGTATCTTTGTCAAGAATATGGCCCTGTGCGGAAGTCAATTGACGAGCCTGAAGTGTTATTATCATCACAGCAGGCATAAAAAGACCGTACCGGCAAGCCATTTTACAGACGATAGATATGAATAATTCGGAATATGATTTCAGTGACATATCGCCATACGACGATTCGCTGTTTCATGAAAAAATGGAGTCTTTGGTCAGGGACCCCGGATTTCTTCATGCCGTCAATTACGTTATGCCGGCTGAAGATATGCCGTCGCTGCTCAACGAGCTTCATAACATAGACAACAAGCATGATTTCCAGACACAGGTGATGTATCCGTTTCTGGAAATGCTGGCCAAAACCACTACCGCCGGAATATCCCTGGGCGGTGTGAAGTATTACAATCCGGGCCAGAACTATGCGTTCGTGACCAATCACCGAGACATTGTGCTGGACGCTTCGTTCCTGAATCTGGCATTCCTGCGTCACGACATACCCACGTCGGAAGTGGCCATAGGCAACAACCTGCTGGTGTTCGACTGGATTACGGATCTGGTGAGACTCAACAAGTCGTTCATAGTGAAGCGCAACACGGGGCTGCGCGAGGGATTGATGGCCGCCAGGAAACTGTCGGCCTACATACATTACGCCATACTTGAGAAGCACGAGAGCATCTGGATAGCACAGCGCGAGGGAAGGGCCAAGGACAGCTCGGACAAGACGCAGGAATCGCTGGTGAAGATGCTGGGCATAGCCGGCGAGGGAACGTTCCTGGAGCGTCTGAGGGAAATAAACATCATGCCTGTGTCCATCAGCTATGAGTTCGACCCGAACGACTATCTGAAGGCCAAGGAATTCCTGATGCGTCGCCGCAATCCGGATTTCAAGAAATCGCAGCGTGACGATCTGTTCAGCATGGAGACAGGCCTGCTGCAGTTCAAGGGCAGGGTGCATTTCCAGCTGACGCCGCGCCTTAACACGAAGATTGACCTGATAGGGGATTTCCCCGAGACCAATATCGCAGCACGGTATGTGGGATGCCTGATAGACCAGGCCATACACCGCAGCTACGAGATATTCCCCATCAATTATGTGGCATTCGACATGCTGTACAATACCAGACGTTTTGCCGGCAAATACACCGAGTCTGAACGTGTGGAGACCATAGACTATTTCAACAAGCAGCTGTCGAAGGTGGACCTGACTGACGTGTCTGAAGAAGAACATGAGTTCATGATGCAGATGATGCTGACCATGTATGCCAATCCGCTGAAGAACAAGCTGAAGACCTTATTGGGAGGCATGGAATAAAACCGACGATATGAGACTGCCGCTGACGGGAATATTGATAATGGTGATACTGACGCTGATCATAGACGGCTACATCTATTATGATGTGCGGTCCATCAGCGGCAAGCCGAAACGCAAGCGCGACGGGTGGCTGTACATAGCCTCGTGTGTGCCTTGCTGGGCGTTGCTGATAGTGGCGTTCAGCCTTCCGCTGCGCGACGAAGGTCGCGATGTAATTCCCGTGATGTGGCTGCTGTTCACCTATCTTACCATTATCGCGGGCAAGACCGTGTATGCGCTCTGCTCTATGATCGGCAGACTATGCAATATCGGTTCTCGCAGACTGTCGAATTACGGGGCTATGATCGGAGTGCCGTTGGGATTGCTGGTATGCGGCATGATGTGGTATGGTGTGATGGTAACACGTCATAACATCGATGTAAAGAACGTCGACATAACCTCGGAGAAGCTCCCCGCATCGTTCAATGGCTATCGCATAGTGCAGTTCAGCGACGTGCATACGGGTACATGGGGCGGCGATACGGCATTCGTGTCGAAACTGGTGGACAGCATCAATGCCTTGCAGCCCGACGTGATAATGTTCACGGGGGATATTGTTAACCGCAAGACCTGTGAGTTGGAACCGTTTCACACTGTTTTGAAGCGGCTGAAAGCCAAGGATGGGGTCTATTCCGTATTGGGCAACCATGATTATGGCGATTATGTCGACTGGAGTGCGGCGGCGAGCAAAGCGGCCAACCTGCAGCAACTCAAGGACCGGCAGGGAGAGATGGGCTGGAAACTGCTGAACAACAGCCACGAATTCATAAAGCGAGGCACAGATTCCATAGCCGTGATCGGAGTGGAGAACTGGGGCGAACCTCCGTTCGGCCAATACGGCGATCTGGTGAAGGCATACAAGGGGAAAGGGGTAGGTCTGAAGGACGGAAACTTCAAGATACTGATGACACACAATCCCGAGCATTGGAATCAGGTTGTTAAGAAAAACAGCAACATAGACCTGAGTCTGTCGGGCCATACGCATGCCATGCAGATCGAGGCCGATATGTTCGGACTGCGATTCTCACCTGCGGCATGGCGATACAGGTATTGGGGCGGACTGTATGAAGACACAGGAGCCGACGGCACCCCGTCGCGGCTGTATGTCAACATCGGTGCCGGCGAGGTAGGAATGCCGATGCGCATAGGCGCAGTGCCTGAGCTGACTGTAATAACGCTCCGGAAAAAGTGACAGCCTGATGAACAGGGTGGTGATTTCGTTGGGAAGCAATGTGGAGGACCGGATGACGCGTGTGGCTGCGGCCATGACGTGGATTCAGTCTATATTGCACTCCACGGCTTGTTCCGGTATATACGAGACCGACGACTTCCATCCAACGGGGCGGAAGTATTGCAATGCAGTGATGGCCGGAGACACGGCGTTGTCGCAAAGCGAGATAGATGCGACGGCCGGACTATATGAGCTGAATGCAGGCCGTGACGAACCGGCACGACTGCGCGGGGATGTGCCAATAGACATTGACCTTGTGATGTGGAACGGCACCGTGTTGAGACCAAGGGACATGGAACGGGAATACTTTTTAAGGGGCTACAGGGAACTTGGCCCTGAAACATATAGGTCGGAACAGTAACAACAGATGAGCAGCGGCAAGGATTTAGGAACAAGACAGGCCCGATGGATATATATAGTGACCGATCTGGCCACTACATTCATTGCGTTCGTGCTGTTCAACATCTGTCGTTACTACATACTGCTGGCCGGACTGGAGGAATTCGAGAACGAGACATTCACGGGCTTCATCTTTTCACGCAAGATAATACTTGAGGAGATATTCGTGCCGCTGGGAATGCTTGGCATATACTGGTTGTCGGGTTTTTACAACAAGCCGTTCATGAAGGCACGGCTGAGCATCGCAACAAATTCCCTGTGGTCCGGCGCATTCAATACAGCCCTGATATTCATACTGTTCATACTGAACGATGCTCCGGCCAAAAAGATTTATTATCTGCTGCTGGTATTGCAGTGGGCGTTGCTGTTCATGTTTCTGTACGCAGGGCGTCTGATTGTAAATTCATATTGCATCCGGCGCGTCCGGAGCAATAAGAGAAAGAACGTCCTGATAATAGGGAATTCGCAAAACAGCCGCGATGTAGCCGCGCAGCTCCAGGCTTCGAAGCTGGAGGTGCCAGTACATATCCTCGGCTATGTGGCGCTGGAAGGGGAGGACAACGTTGAGGACGGTATGCGCGTGTGGCCCATGTCCGGGCTGATGGACGTGTGCCGCGAGATGAAGCCTGACCAGGTCATAATCGCAATGCAACGCTTTTCGGATGTAAAGGTGATGCACATACTTGACAGGCTGATAGTTCTTGACATACCTGTGAAGATAAATCCCGATACCTTCTCGTACGTCACACCGAGCATCCGCCAGGGCGACATAATGGGCCTTCCGTTTGTGGATCTTACGTCGCCGAGCATGAGCGAGTTTCAGAAGAATGTGAAGCGCACGTTCGACGTGGTGATGTCCATTGTGGTCATGACCGTGTTGAGTCCGCTTTATCTGGCCATATACCTGTGGGTAAGGCTGTCATCGCCCGGAGGAGCCATATACAGTCAGGAGAGGATAGGATTGCACCAGAAGCCGTTCAGGATGTATAAGTTCCGCTCCATGTATGTGGACGCCGAGAAGACCGGACCGCAACTGTCGCATGACGGCGACAGCCGTATCACGCCTGCGGGACGCGTGATGCGCAAATACAGGCTTGACGAGCTGCCCCAGTTCTGGAACGTGCTGAAAGGAGATATGTCGTTCGTAGGCCCAAGACCCGAACGGGAATACTTCATACGTCAGATCATGGAGAAAGCTCCGTACTACAGCCTCGTGTTCCGTACGGTTCCGGGTATCACGTCGTGGGGGATGGTGAAGTACGGATATGCCGAGAACATCGACCAGATGGTCGAGAGGCTTCGCTATGACCTGATATACCTGAACAATATGTCGATATTGACGGACGTCAAGATAATGATATATACCATAAAGACGGTAGTGACCGGCGAAGGTAAATAGGATATGGCTTATAAGGAGACGCATAATAGATTTACGGACTGGTGGATGCGGGTGGTGATATGGCGCGAGCATCATGTCAAGGAGAAGACTTTCGTGTTGATCCTTGCATTGTTCGTGGGCATAGCCGGCGGTTTTGCCGCCCAGTTGCTGAAGTTTCTGATACATCTGATAGCCACGTGGCTGACGTCGCATTTCTCGACCACTAACGCCAATTATCTGTATCTGGTGTATCCGGTAGTCGGCATCCTGCTGACGGTTCTGTTCGTGAAGTATGTGGTAAAGGATAACATCTCGCATGGCGTCACGAAGGTGCTGTATGCAATATCGCGCAATAAGTCGCGACTGAAGCGCAAGAACATGTATGCGTCATTGGTTGCATCGTCCATCACCATCGGATTCGGCGGATCGGTCGGAGCGGAGGGCCCCATCGTCTACACGGGGGCCGCCATCGGCTCGAATGTGGGTCAGGCGTTCCGTCTGAGTCCCAAGGTGCTGATGCTGTTGGTGGGTTGCGGGGCTGCTGCCGGTATAGCCGGAATATTCCGCGCGCCGATTGCCGGTATGCTGTTCACGCTTGAGGTGCTGATGATAGACCTGACAGGCGTGACGGTGATGCCGCTGCTGCTGTCGTCGATAGCCGGCGCTACGGTGGCCTATGTGCTTGAGGGCTATGACGCCGAGTTCTTCTTCACGCAGTCGGAGGCGTTTATGACCAACAAAATTCCGTATACCATCATATTGGGCGTGATCTGTGGAATGATATCGTATTACTTCACCAAGATTATGTTCATGATGGAGAGCATGTTCCGCAAAATCAAGCAGCAGGGATGGCGTATCGTGGTCGGCGGGACGCTGATAGCCGGCATGGTATTCCTGTTTCCGCCGCTGTATGGCGAAGGTTACGGCACCATCAACAACCTGCTTGACGGCAATGTCTCGGCAGTAATGAACGGAACGGTGTTCTATGTAGACCGTGACAATGTATGGTTCATCACGCTGTTTATCGCGGCCATCACGCTGATGAAGGCATTCGCCACGTCGGCTACGAATGGAGCCGGCGGTGTGGGCGGTACGTTCGCGCCCTCGCTGTTTGTGGGCGCGCTCACGGGCTTCCTGTTCGCCTACATATTCAATAACCTTGACCTCGGCGTGGAACTGTCGCAGAAGAATTTCACGCTGATGGGTATGGCCGGAGTGATGAGCGGCGTCATGCACGCTCCGCTGATGGCCATCTTCCTCACGGCCGAGATGACGGGTGGCTACGACTTGTTCCTGCCGTTGCTGATAGTTTCAACGCTGGCGTACATCACGATTCAGATATTCCTGCCATACAGCATCTACACCATGCGTCTGGCCAAGGCCGGCGACCTGCTGACGCACCAGAAGGATAAGGCCGTGCTGACGCTGATGAAGATGGACAAGGTGATAGAGCGCGATTTCAAGGCCGTGAAGCCCGACATGAACCTGAAGGAAGTGGTGGACGTAATCTCGGTCTCAAAGCGCAATCTCTATCCCGTAGTGGACGACGAGGGGTATCTGAAAGGCGTGGTGTTGCTTGATGACATACGCAACATCATGTTCCGTACGGACCTGTATAAGAAGATGCACGTATCGCGGTTCATGACCACCACACCGGCCGTAATAGACGTTAACGAACCGATGGACAAGGTGATGAGCACGTTCGACAAGACCAACGCCTGGAACCTTCCCGTAACCGACCAGGGCAAATACGTAGGCTTCGTGTCCAAGTCCAAGATCTTCAACTCCTACCGCCAGGTGCTGAAGCATTTCCTCGACGACTGACATCAATTTATTTAAGAACAGACCCCATATTCAAGAACAGACTCTTGCGAATTAAAGAGTTTAAGAATGGATCAATGAACCTAAAGGATTGTATATTAAGAGCTACGATGCCATTCTCCAGCCGAAAGTACATCATATACTGGTGTGTTATTTACATATTCGCATTTCTTGGTATCGCTGACTTTGGATATAGTGATCTGATAAATCTGCCAAGCCCAATAATCTGGACGGGGATATTTATGATTTCAGCTTTGAAGTCAGCCATCTGGGTGCTCCTTTTGTGGTGGACAAGAAGAAAACAATGGATGCAGACATGTGTGTGGGTGCTTGTGTCATTATTCTGTCTGTTGGGATTGTTGAATGGCGTATGTTATAAGTTATATGGTTTTGGAATCAGTAACCATCTGATAACCGTGCTTGCGCAGACCAACGTGCAGGAAGTAAAGGAATTCATGCCCGCGTTGGTCGGCAATATTGTTACGATTATAAATAATCCAATTATTTGGATTGTCATAATCGGGGTATCTGTTTCTATTTATTTACTATCGGAGTATGCAAAAGGATATATATTAGGCTTCCTGATATATGTATGCTCAATAATAGGATTCGGCTCGGTGATATATGGATTCTCGACCATGTCGGCAGGGCGTACATCCATATTAATGCTTACGCGTATCACAAAATCCATAGTCTATACTGTTAAGGAACGACATCAGCTGGAAGATATGTTAAGTCATGTCCGAGAGTTTCCCGAAAAAGACGCATTGGAATCTCAACGGCTTGCTGACGTGTGCCTGATAATAGGGGAATCGGCGTCACGCGAGCATCTATCCATATATAGTTATCCTTTGAATACTTCGCCTCGGATGCAGGCGAAACGCGACAGCCTGTTCATATTTACCGATGCCGTTGCTTCATCGACCAGTACGGCTCAAAATATGGAAAGACTGTTAAGTTTCATGGATGACAGGGAAACAGTTAGAGCCTGGTATGAGTTCCCATTATTGATAGACTTGTTCAAAAATGCCGGCTATAAAGTGTGGTGGCTTTCTAATCAGGAACGCACAGGAATGTGGAGTAACAGCACGGCTGCGATGGTTTCAAAGTCTGACAACGTTATTTTTAAACACGAAAGTTCAGAGGATCATCAGTTGATCATGCCTGACGAGACATTGTTATCCGATATTAAGCAAGGCATTAATGAGAATGCAGACTGCAAATTGCTCGGAGTGCATTTAATGGGTTCTCATACATTATATAGGAGCCGATACCCGGATAAATTCAATTATTTCAATGCAGATTCAGTTCTGAAACATTTCCGGAAGCCCTGGTTGAATAAGGATAAAGCTCAGACTGTTGCAGAATACGACAACTCAATTCGCTACACGGATTTTGTTCTTGACAGCGTTATAAATATGGTGTCTCGAACCAAACGTCCGATGCTTATGCTATATGTATCGGATCATGGCGAGAATGTGTATGATGACAGGGATTTTCTTGGAAGGGATGAGAAAAGAGTGAATGTGCCGTTCATCATATACTTAAATTCCGGATTCAGACAATTATATCCCGATCTTACGGCTACAATTGCGGCATCGACGCATAAGGCTATATCGACGGGAGACATTATTTATATGCTTATGACTGTTACCGGAACGTCATATCCATACTACGACGCTTCTCGTGATGTATTGTCCGATCGGTTCAAGACGCGTCGGCGCTACGTGAACGGCAAGCCGTGGATTTATGATCATGTAAAATAAACTATTCGCTGACCCGAAAATCCGCTGACCCCAATTCATAGGTCTGAAAGAAAGATGTCTTATAAAAGAAGTGCGGCAAGTGGAAACTTGCCGCATTGAGAGTGATTCGTGCAGGATTCAAACCTGCAACCTTCTGATCCGTAGTCAGATGCTCTATTCAATTGAGCTAACGAACCAATCCGTTTATATTTTTTGTGATTCGTGCAGGATTCAAACCTGCAACCTTCTGATCCGTAGTCAGATGCTCTATTCAATTGAGCTAACGAACCGTGCCATTCATTTCCGAATTGCGATGCAAAATTACTGCTTTTTCCGGTAATATGCAAATATTTTCGACACTTTTTTCGATGCTGTTTTGGCCCCTGTTGTCTTAACTGTTCACAATGAATAATTTAGTTATTAAAAATTGTGAGGAAGAAAAGATAGACAAATACTGCGGGAAGTGCCAGCAGCAGAGAATCGATACGGTCGAGTATGCCTCCGTGGCCGGGAATCATCGTGCCGGTGTCCTTGAGATGTAGCGTGCGTTTCAGCTGGGATTCCACCAGGTCGCCGAACGTGCCGAAGACAGTTACGATGACAGCCATCAGAATCCATGCGACGAGACCGGCGTGCAGACGTGCCATGCCGAAGAACTCATTGCCCACATAGTAGAACAGGACTGAGAACGCCACGTTGAACAGAAGCCCTCCGAAGAAACCTTCCCACGACTTTTTGGGCGACACACGCTCAAAGAGTCTGTGCTTGCCGATAGTTGAGCCGACAAGGAATGCGCCGGTGTCGTTGATCCACAGCATGAGGAAAAGGGCCAGTATTATCATCGGACTCCACATCACCGATATGCACGACATCAGGAGCATGGGGACGGCCACCCACATAAACATAAGCATGGAATGAGATATAGAGGCCACGGGACTGCTGACAGGCGCGTAAAGCTGCAATATGAACCGGCTCATGACTGCAATGATGACTCCAATGGCGAGCGTAGGCTCCATAGGAGAGAGAGCCAGGCAGACACCCGCCAGGATGTCGATCATAGTCAGCGACGGTGCCCTGTCTTTGTTGCCGGCAATCTTGGAAAATTCGAGGTTTGCCAGCAGAATGAATACGGTTCCCAAGGCCGCCACGCCCCAGCGGCCTGATAATATCGCGCCAATTATAATGCCGCAATACACCAGGCCGGAGAGGGTGCGTATCAGTAATTTGTGAAAGTCCATTATAATGTTTCAGATTCTACAGGATTTTCCTGCACGGGAGTGTCGGAGCTTTTGCCCTCCTTGATGAAGAACACGCAGAACGAGCCGATAATAAGGGAGATACCGGCTATCATTATCATCAGGTATTCCGGAGCAAGCTGGTCGGGAGTGCTGAGCAGAGTCAGAATCCATCCGCCCACTAAGGCCGCGATGATCTGCGGGATGCAGATGGTGCAGTTGAACAGTCCTAAGTATGCGCCGATATTACCCGAATGCAACGAATTGGTCAGGATGGTGAAGGGCCATGCCAGCATTGCGGCCCATGCGCATCCTATCAGCAGGAACGAGATGAACAGCAGCCACGGGTTGGTGATGAATGCCGTCAGGATGAATCCCAATCCGCCGAGTATCAGCGACAGAGTGTAGGAGAACTTGCGGCTCCTGAAGCGGGGGAGGCATACGGCCCATACAACGGAACCCAGTGCCTGCACGGCATAGAGAACGCCTACCCAGTTGCCTGCATCGTTATACTGCTCGGACGAAGCGTCGAGAACGGTACGCGTGATGTAATGCGTATCGGCTACGGAGGGAAAATCGACTGTGAACGAATCGCCAAGATCGAGGGTTCCGTCGGCCTTGTGTTCCAAGATTTCGGCTGTGGTCAGCTTGAAGCCTTCCTTATTGGTGTCCAGGAAGTCGGAAACCTTCTTTCCATGGTCAATGACGATGATGCTGTCGTTGGCGATGATGTATTTGGCCTGATAGTCGTGGCCGTCTACGGCAACGCCCTGGAAACTTGTGGTCTGAGGCGTGTCGAACGCGTTGTGCGCCACTGTGTTGGTGGTATAGGTCCACATGAACAGGAACGCGAACCAGCAGAAGAACTGAACGAGACCTACGGTCCAGAACGTGGAGGGAGCGTGACGCAGCAGCGAGATGATGTTGGCGCTCTTTTCCTTCTTCTCGGCGTTCTCGACCACTCCGTTGTATTCGTTATAAACCTTGGGTGGCCATTCCTTGATTTTGACAAGCGAATATAACACACACAGCATCAGCACGGCGGCGCCTATATAGAACGACCATATCACGGTGTCGGGCACCACGCCTGCCTCTGCGGTATTCTTGATTCCCATCCATACCAGCAGGAAGGGGAGAATGAATCCGACAATCGAGCCTGCATTGCAGAGGAACGACTGTATGGAATAAGCCAATCCTTTCTGTTTTTCGTTCACCATGTCGCCCACCAGCATCTTGAACGGCTGCATGGCCATGTTGATGGAGGTGTCGAGCAGCATCAGGGCCACAAGTCCGAAAAGGATGGCGCTTGACACGGTAAACCGGAACGAGCCTGCGTTAGGCAGCAGGCACATCACGATCACGGCGATGGTGGCACCTAAAATCAGATAGGGGAGACGACGGCCCACCTTGGTCCAGGTGCGGTCCGAAAGCATACCGACAATAGGCTGGACCAACAGACCCATCAGAGGGGGTAGTATCCAGAAATAACTTAAATCATGAGGGTCGGCGCCGATGGTGGTGAATATACGCGACACATTGGCGCTCTGCAGGGCGTATGCGATCTGGACTCCGAAGAATCCGAACGACAGATCCCATAACTTCCAGAAACTTAAATCAGGTTTCCTCTTCATGGTATTCTAAACTGTTATTTATTAGGTTGTATATTGTTATCAGGTTGTATACTGTCGTAAAGCCACTTGATCTCTTCTTCCCAGATGTCGGGGTTGGGAGTCTCGAGTATAAGTGGCATATTGTCGAAGCGCGGGTCGTTGACCAGGCGGATGAAGAATTCGCGGCCCAGGGACCCGTCGCCGATCGAGGCGTGGCGGTCTATGTGCGATCCGAGGGTGCGCATATTGTCGTTCAGATGCAGTGCCTTCAGATACTGACTTCCGATTATGTCGTCGAATTCCTGCCAGGTCTTATTGTAGCCTTCGGGCGAAAAGAGGTCATAGCCGGCCGAATGGGAATGGCAAGTGTCCACGCATACTCCTATGCGGTTTTTGTCTTCCACCTTGTCGATGATATGGGCCAGGTGCTCGAAACGCCAACCTAAGTTGGATCCTTGTCCGGCCGTGGACTCAAGAACGGCCGTCACGCCGGACGTCTTGTCCAGAGTGATGTTGATGCTTTCGGCTATCAGGTCCAGACACTCGTCCTCAGGAATCTGTTTCAGATGCGAGCCGGGATGGAAGTTAAGCAGTTTCAGACCCAACAGTTCGGCGCGGTGCATCTCGTCGTAGAACGACTTGCGCGACAGAGCCAGCTTCTTCTCGTCCGGGCTGCCGAGATTGATAAGAAAGTTATCGTGAGGCAATATTACGTCGGGGGTATAACCGAACTTCTCGCAATTCCGCTTGAAGTCGTCGATGGTGGCCGTAGTCGGCTCCTTGGATACCCATCTGTTGCTGGAACCGGTGAAAAGGGCGAATGCCTTGGCTCCGATTTCGTGTGCTGCGATGGGTGTGTTCTGTACGCCGCCTGCCGCGCTGACGTGCTCCGATATATTTCATATCCTGTTTTTGGTCTTTGTTTTAGTCCAAACACAAAATTAATGATTATTTTTGAAAATACGGCAAATAAACTTTAATTTTGTGTCATAAACATACAGATAAAGAAACTATATGAGAATATCGCGCAGCAAGATGGCACTATACGGCAATCTTCACACGGTGAAGATGCGGAGGCGGCATGGGTTATTCACGGCCGAGGGAATGAAGGCAGTGGAGGATCTCAGCAGATATTTTCAGATGGATGCACTGATATTGACCGAAGGCAGGGATGTGTCTTCCGAATTGCGTGCGGAGGCCCCGGCCATATATGAGGCAACGGAAGGCGAGATGAAAAAGTTGTCGGAGTTCACGACGCCGTCGGATGTGATGGGTGTGTTAAGAATTCCGGAGCAGCCGGTACCTGAGCCTGACAGCTCGAAGCTGTATGTGATGCTTGACGGTGTGCGCGACCCGGGCAATCTCGGCACTATAATCCGTACGTGCCATTGGTTCGGCGTTTTCGACATATACGCATCATACGATACGGTAGACTGCTACAATCCTAAGGTAGTCCAGGCCACAATGGGTTCGTTGGGCGCGGTAAGGGTAAGTTATTGCAACCTGAAGGAACTTATAGAAGAGCATCGCGATATGCCAGTGTACGGCACATTGTTGAACGACGAGAATCTGTTTGAGGCGCATCCCGAGCCTCGTGGATTCATCGTGATGGGCAACGAAGGGAAGGGAATATCCGAAGAAATGAAACAGATGCTTACTCAGGCTTATACCATACCGCCGGCTACAAGCAATCATGGCGAGTCGTTGAATGTGGCCATAGCAACGGCCGTAGTGCTGGCGAAGTTCAGTGAGCAGATACGATATTAGATAGTTATATTAGATTATTGGCAGTATCTAATAGTCCGGGCTAAGTATTAGCGGAATCTGCGTCCCCCGGATCTAAGGGCAGGCATAAAGGCATCCTCATAGTGCTCAAGCGTGTAATCCTGCTGATTGCCTTTAAGCGTGATGATGTCGAACCGATATTGGTATAACTGATCCAGACTCCGCAGATATATGTCGGCGCCGGCGGTAATTTTGGCGCGTTTCTTTTTGTCCACGGCATCAACGGGATCCTGATACTCTCCGGAGCGCGCCTTGACTTCCACAAACACTATTACCTGATTTTTCTGGGCTACTATGTCTATTTCAATCTTGTTGAATTTCAGATTTCGTTCCAGGATAGTGTATCCCTGTTTACGGAGATACTCGGCTGCCCTATCTTCAGCAAAGGCACCCCAATCTCTGTTCAGGGTGCCTTTGTGCTGATTAGATGAATGTTTCGAGTCCATTACATGGCCTTGAACGACATGTCGAGCGACTTGACGCTGTGGGTCAACGCGCCCACGGAGATGAAGTCGACACCGGCTTCGCCGTATTGACGCAGGTTCTTAAGCGTGATGCCTCCCGACGACTCGGTCTCGACAGCTCCGTTCACCATCTTTACGGCTTCCTGGGTGAGTTCTGGGGTGAAGTTGTCGAACATGATACGGTCCACGCCTCCATGCTCCAGCACGCGACGGATATCGTCCAGACTGCGCACCTCCACCTCTATCTTCAGGTCCTTGCCGTTGTCCTTGCAATACTGGTGGGCACGGTCAATGGCTTTCTCTATGCCGCCGGCAAAGTCTATGTGGTTGTCCTTGATCAGAATCATGTCGAACAGGCCGATGCGGTGGTTCTTGCCTCCACCCATAGCCACGGCATCCTTTTCCAGGATACGCATGCCCGGAGTGGTCTTGCGGGTGTCGAGCACCTTGGTGTGCAGACCCTTAAGCTCGCTCTGATATGTGGCGGTCATAGTGGCGACGCCGCTCATGCGCTGCATGATGTTGAGCATGGTGCGCTCTGCCGTCAGCAACGACCGTACGGGACCTTCGGCTATGAAGGCGATGTCTCCGGGCTTTACTTCCGAGCCATCCTTTATGAACACTTCCATCTTTATGCTCGGGTCTACCTTGTGCAGAACCTTTTCGGCCATCTCCACGCCGGCCAGTACACCGGGTTCCTTGATTATCAGTCTCGATTTGCCCATTTCGTCAGCCGGAATGGTCGAGAGGGTGGTATGGTCGCCGTCACCTATGTCCTCGGCAAAAGCCAGGTCAAGAAGATCGTCTACGAGTTCGTCTCTTGTCTTCATTTCTGTATCTGAATGTATGAGAACCTTCTAAAAGGATTTCTCTTAACTTTTTAAACTTTATAAACTTTTCAACTATTTGATACCGTCGCGCTCCAGCAGGGCGTCGTTGGTGGGCTGCTTGCCACGGAACTCCACGTAGAGATCCATCGGGTCCTTGGTGTCGCCGCTCTGCAGCATCTTCAGGAACTTGTCGGCTGTCTTGCGGTCGAACACGCCGTTCTCCTTGAATGCGGCGAATGCGTCGGCATCCAGGGCCTCCGACCATTTGTAGCCGTAATATCCGGCGGCGTAGCCTCCCGAGAAAATGTGGGAGAATGCAGAGGATATAAGATTTTCGGGCACGGCGTCAAAGATGCGAACGGGATCCAGAGCCTTTTCCTCAAAGTCCTTAACCGACGACGAAGCCAGAAGGGGTTCCTCGATTGTGTGGTAGGCCATATCGAGGTATCCGAATCCAAGCTGGCGCATGGTGGCGTATGCGGCACCGAACTGCGACGACTTAATCAGCTTGTCGATCAGGGCCTGCGGCATCTTCTTGCCGGTCTTGTAATGCTTGGCGAATGTGTCAAGGAATTCCTTACGGGTCAGATAGTTCTCGTTGAACTGCGAGAACAGCTCCACGAAGTCATGGTCAACGTTGGTGCCGGCCAGCGAGTTGTACTTAGCCTGGCTTGAGAGGCCATGCAGGGCGTGTCCGAACTCGTGAAGGAAGGTCTCTACCTCGTCGGTGTTGAGCAGCACAGGGTCGTTGCCCACGGGCTTCGAGAAGTTGCATACTATCGAGATCAGCGGGATTATGCGGTTGCCGTCATCGTCCTTGGATTCTGAACGGAACTCGGTCATCCATGCGCCGGGGCGTTTGGTGTCGCGGTAGAAGAAGTCGGTGTAGAGGATGCCGAGCAGTTTCTTGTCGCGGTCGTAAACCTCGAATACCTTGACATCCGGATGATATTTGTCGATTTTGGAGTTCTCCTTGAAAGTGAAGCCGTACAGCTTGGTGGCGAGTCCGAGCACACCCTTGATGGTGTTGTTCAGCTCGAAATAGGGCTTCATGTCCTCCTCGTTGAAGGCATAGCGGTCGTTCTTCAGCTTCTCGAACCAGAAGGAATAGTCCCACGGCATAAGCTTGAAGCCGGCGCCCTCGGTCTGGCGTGCATAGTCCTGCAGCTCGTTGATTTCCTTGCGCATAGGCTCGGTGTAGTCCTTGTTCAGACCACCTAAGAATTCCATCACGGCCTCGGGAGTCTTGGCCATGGTGTTCTGCAACTGATACTCGGCGAAGTTCTTTTTGCCCATCAGCTTGGCAATCTGCAGGCGGATGTTGGCGATATCCTTCAGGATAAGCGTATTGTCGTTCGGCCCCCCGGTGTTGGTGGATCCGTTCAGGTTGTACAGCTTATGGCGCAGGTCGCGGTTGGTGCTGTACATCATGAAGGGAGCGTAGCTGGGACGGTATATGGTTACGAGGAAGAGTGAGCCGTCGTCGGCCTTGCCTTCGGCCTTCAGCGCGTCGGCTGCTGCCGAACGGTAGGCGGCCTTGATTGACTCGGGAATGCCTCCGAGCTGATCCTCGGTGAGCCACATACGGCGCGAGGGATCCTTCATCTCGTTGGTGACGTTCTGAGAGAATTTCACGTTCAGGTCGCTGAGCGTGGACTGCAGACGGCGCAGCTTCTCGCGGTCTGCCTCCTTCAGATCTGCGCCGGAAGTCAGGAACTCGGTGTAGGTCTTGTGAATGAGACGGCGGTCCTCGGGAGTGAGCGACGTATCCTTATCGGCATTGTCATGTACGAACTTGATACGGTCCCACAGTTTCTTGTTCAGCATGATGTCGGTGGTGTGCTGCGACAGGAAGGGAGTGACGTACGTATATGCCTCCATGATGTCGTCGGTGCCGTTGGCCGACTCGATGTTGCTGAGTGCCAGAATAGCGCGGTTCAGCACCTGGCCGCTGCGGTCCAGAGCCACGATGGTGTTCTCGAACGTAGGGTTGCTGCGCTGCTTGGTGATGGCGTCTATTTCCTGGTTCTGCAGTTTTATGCCTTCCATCACGGCCTCCTGCATGTCCTTGGCCGTGAGTTTGCTGAACGGCATGGTGCCGTACAGATCGGTGGTGCCCGTTATGAGAGGATTGGCCGCTGTGGCCGGAATATCTGTAAGTGCCATGAGTGTCAAGGCTAAAAATAATAATGTTTTCTTCATAATGTCAGAAATTAATTCCTATTTGCAGTCGTGCGTATGTAATGGCCTTCATGTCCATGTCTGTCAGCTCGCGGTGCTTCTTGTCAAAGAATCTGCTGCAGGCCGAGAAGATGATGTAGCTTTTCGCGTGGCGCGATTGGGTCAGGTTGATGCCGCATCCCAAAGCGGAGATGATGTCGCCGTGTGTCTTGGAGCCTTTGAGCGTGCTGAATGAATAACCCGCCTGAAGGTTGAGGAAGCAAAGCGAGGGTTTCTTGCGGAACGACGTGCGCATCACGAAGTATACGGGCAGGAAGTTATTGCCCGAATCGATGCCGCGCTGGAACCCGACGCCGACGCCCACGACTTTGAAGATAGCGTTCTTGTAGCCGAAATTCACATCGAGGTCGAATGTGGACATATTACGGGCCGTCATGTCTATCGACGAACCGAATTCAGCCCCCCACGTGAAATGCGACTTGCCCAGGTCTATCGATTTGTCCGGGAAAAGGCTTTCAGTGGTATGCTTCCGCTTGTCGGGGATGTTGACTAACGCACCCGTGTCGAAATACTGTTCCTGATCCGCTGCCGAATCGTTTTTGACCGTAAGGGTGCCGTTATCCTTGACCTTGTAGGTGATTACCTCGGCATTGGCTGTCGGACCCGTAGCTCCAAACAACAAGCCTATGGCAAGGAATATGTTGTGAAGTATATTCTTTGTCATAGGCTTCAGGTTAGTGGTTGATGTATGATTACCGCAGGCATTACTCGCCCAAATATGATTTCAGCAGTTTGCTTTTCTGACCTTTGAGCCGACGGATGGCTTTCTCCTTGATCTGGCGTACGCGTTCGCGTGTCAGGTCGAACTTGGCACCGATTTCCTCGAGTGTCATTTCCTGGCATCCGATGCCGAAGAACATCTTCAGAATTTCACGTTCGCGGTCATAAAGCTGTTTGAGGGCACGGTCCACTTCCTTGGAGAGCGATTCCTTGTTAAGGTCGGCGTCAGCCATGGGGGAGTCGTCGTTGGTGAGCACGTCGAGCAGCGAATTGTCCTCGCCCTCAACGAAAGGAGCATCCACCGAAATGGGACGGCCGCTGACCTGAATGGCATCGGAGATTTTGTCGACCGACATATCAAGGCGTTCTGCCAGCTCCTCGGTCGATGGCCGACGCTCGTTTTCCTGCTCGAATCGGGCCATTTCCTTGGTTATCTTGTTCAGCGAACCCACCTGGTTCAGAGGCAGACGCACTATACGCGACTGTTCGGCCAATGCCTGGAGAATGGACTGACGGATCCACCATACGGCATACGAAATGAATTTAAAGCCACGCGTTTCGTCAAACTTCTGAGCGGCGCGTATCAGGCCCAGATTGCCCTCGTTGATCAGGTCGGGAAGGCTGAGGCCTTGATTCTGATACTGTTTTGCTACGGATACGACAAAACGAAGATTGGCTTTAATCAGCTTATCAAGTGCCGCCTGATCTCCCTTCTTGATTCTTTGTGCCAGTTCTACCTCTTCGCTTACCGATATAAGCTCCTCACGACCAATCTCCTGAAGATACTTGTCAAGTGAAGCGCTCTCGCGATTGGTAATTGACTTGGTTATCTTGAGTTGTCTCATATATCTATTATTGCAGCCCGTCTTCTATACCTTATTGCATAGTGGGCCTATAATTTATAACACACAATTGTTATAAATATTTTCTAAAAAGAGAATTTTTTTATTTAAGTTAAAAACCAGGTCGGATTTTTTACAGAAATCAGGTCATAATCTTAAAAATAAGTTCCTGTAAGAGATCGTATTCGTTGCCGAATGAACCGATGCCCTTGTTCTTGGCATCGAACTCGCGCAGGAGATGTATGGCGTTGACTGCCTTGGCAGGTGAATAGGTTCTCAATCCGGTTTTGTAATCACCCAATGAATAGGCGTTCTTGGCCTCCAGCGCAGCCATAAGGCTGGAATCGTCTTTGCTTGGAAGGAAATGCGCCACCGTCAGTTTAGCGAAATAATTGAACAGCACCGACCCCGTGACGATAGTGGGATTGTTCTTGGGATTGTTGCGGAAATACTTAATTATGGCGCAGCACTTGGGATAATCGCGGCTTATTACGGCTTTCAGCAGCTCCCAGTTGTTGTAGTCCTTAGAGATTCCCACGTTCTTCTCGACATCCTCCGGCGAGATACGTCCTTTGCCCCCTTTGATCTGAATCAGTTTGCTGAGTTCTCCGAACAGTTTGCTTAGAGGTGCGCCTATGTATTCGCACAGCATTGCCACGGCTTTGTCGTCGATACTGATTTTATGCTGCTGGCAGTAATCCTTGACGTATGCGGGCAACTGATAGTCGCGAGGCGATTCGGATTTGAATACGATGCCCTCGCTCTTGGCGGCGGCTTTCTGCAGGTTGGCAGTGGCTGCCGTCTTTTCGCCCGTGAACGTTATGACCAGAACTGTGGTCATGTTGGGATTGGCCACATACTGCACGAACTTGTCCAGCTCGTTCTTGGCATTGGCCATAGCCTGCGATTCCTTCAGGATAACAAGCTTGCGGTCGGCCATGACGGGAAACTGCTGGGCGCAGTTCACCACCGATTCCGCAACGGTCTGACTGCCGTAATAGAGGTTGTAGTTAAAATCACGGTCCTCCGGGGCCACGACGCGCTTTTCCAGCTCGGCCACAATCAGGTCGATAAAATACGTTTCCTGACCTACAAGCACATAGACAGGATTGATTTTACCGGCACGTATGTCGGCTATTATTTTTCTATAATCAGTTGCCGCTGCCATTGGGAATGCGTCTATTTGAGTATATGATGAACAATATGGTCAGGAGAGTGGAGAATATGAACCACCAGGGGATGCCTGATGTGTCGGTTATGTATTGTTCGAAATCGAACGAAGTGCCGTTGCGCCGGTTGATCCATTCGGTCACGACCACGATTGAATTGTTGATGCCGTGCAGCAGTGCGGGAGCCCAGATGGAACGGGTGCGCCAGTATACATAGCCGAACATGGCGCCCAATAGTAGTCGCGGCACGAAACCGAAGAACTGGAAATGCACGAAGCTGAAGATTGCCGCCGCCGACCATATCGCCACTGTAGGCGAGAGGCGTGACGCAATCATCATGCGCTGGATACCCGCACGGAAAAACATCTCCTCGGCAAGCCCGGTGAACAGGCCGACTATCAGAATGTTGACTATTAGGCCTCCCACTGACGTAGCGCTCATAATCGCCGCCGTGGTGTCGGCTCCGGCATTCTCCCAGTCGCGCAGGGTCTGTTCAAGTCCCTTCATGCTGTCGGGAAACGATACGTTGGCATTGTAATATATTATCTGAGCCATGGCCGGATAGGCAATGACATACAGCGCCAACATCCATCCCAGCGACTTAAGGGTGAGACTGCGGTCCATGCCCATCATGCTCCATGGACGTGCGGATGTCATAAGCCAGCACAGCATGGTGGGGAATATGAATACAAACAGACCCTGGATCACCGAAACCGTCAGAATGGAACAGCGTCTGTCCATACCGAAGGAATTGACTACGTTCTGCGTCAATCCCATCAAAAGGAACATCACCACGAAGGAGAGTGCGAAAACTCCCCATCGTGATGATGCGTCAAGTATCTTCATTTTCAAATTATCCTTGTTTCAGGGGCTGCCGCTCAATCGAGATGCAGCAGTTCCAGAATCTTGTCACCGGCCATCGAGAGACCAGAAGCGTCCTTGCCGCCGGCCTGTGCGAAGAATGGCTGACCGCCACCGCCGCCCTTGATGCACTTGGCGGCTTCGCGTACAACCTGTCCGGCGTTGTAGCCCTGCTTTACGATGTCGTCGCTGAGGGCCACGGTGATCAGAGGCTTGTCATTGGACACGTTAAGGCCGATGAATACTGTGGATTCGGGGCTGAGCTTGCGGATATTGAACGCGATGTTCTTCACCACCTCGGGGAGACGGACGCCGGGCAGCATCACTACCTTAACGCCGTTCTTGATCTTGGCTTTCTCCAGCACTTCCTTGGTCAGCGCTGCGGTACGGTCCTCCATGAACTTGTTGACCTGCTTGCGCAGATCGGCATTTTCTTCGATTGACTTCTTGATAGTTGCTATCAGGTCGCAGGAGCTGCCCATCATTTCCTTGAGGTTCGCCATGGTGTCGAACATATCGTCGATGGCATTTTCGACGGCTACGCCTGTCACGGCCTCGATACGGCGGATGCCGGCGGCGATGGAGCTTTCGGAGATGACGCGCAGCATACCGATGTTGCCGGTATTGGCCACGTGTGTGCCGCCGCACAGCTCGACGCTGTCGCCGAAACGGATCACGCGGACCTTATCGCCGTATTTCTCGCCGAACAGCGCCATGGCGCCCATCTCACGGGCTTCGGCGATAGGCACCTCGCGCGCTTCCTGCAGAGGCATGGCCTCGCGGATGCGGCTGTTCACGATATGCTCCACCTTGCGTATTTCCTCGGATGTCACCTTCTGGAAGTGGGAAAAGTCGAAACGGAGGATATCGGGAGTTACCATCGAACCTTTCTGCTCAACATGCGTGCCCAGCACCTCGCGCAGGGCCTCGTGCAGCAGGTGGGTGGCGCTATGGTTGGCCGACGTGCGCTGACGAGCCTCGGTGTCAATCTTGGCGGTAAACTCTACGTTAACGTCTGCCGGCATCTTCTTCACGAGATGCACCGCAGTGTTGTTCTCCTTCTTGGTGTCGAATATCTCGGTCCTGGAGCCGTCGGGAGCTATCAGCCATCCCTTGTCGCCTACCTGACCGCCCATCTCGCCGTAGAAGGGAGTGGACTCCAGCATGATCTGATAGAATTCCTTGTTCTTCTGCTTGACGTTGCGGTAACGAAGTATGCGGGTCTTGACCTCCGAGATGTCATAGCCTACGAATGTCTCGTTGCCGGGATTTACCTCGATCCAGTCGGAGTTCTCGACCGAAGCGGCGTTGCGTGCGCGTGCCTTCTGTTTGGCCATCTCGGCCTCGAAGCCCTCTATGTCTACGTCCATGCCGTTTTCGCGCAGTATCAGCTGCGTCAGGTCGAGCGGGAATCCGTAGGTGTCGTAGAGCGTGAAGGCATCGGCGCCGCTTACCAGGGTCTTGCCTTCCTTGCGGGTCTTCTCCATGATGGAGTCGAGCAGCGAGATACCTTTGTCGAGTGTGCGGAGGAACGCTTCTTCTTCCTCTTTGATCACTTTTTTAATGAGATCGGCCTGAGCGGGAAGCTCGGGATATGCGTCGCCCATCTGGGCTATGAGAGTGTCGATGAGCAGATAGAGCAGCGGTTCCTTGCGGTCGAGGAAGGTGTAGACATAGCGCACGGCACGGCGCAGGATGCGGCGGATCACATAACCGGCCTTGGCGTTGCCGGGCAGCTGTGAGTCTGCGATGGAGAAGGCGATGGTGCGCACGTGGTCGGCGGCTACGCGCATCGCCACGTCCATCTTCTCGTCCACACCGTATTTCTTGCCGGTCAGTTCGGAAATCTTGTCGATCAGCGGGGTAAATATGTCGGTGTCGTAGTTCGACTGTTTCCCCTGCAGGGCCATGCAAAGGCGCTCGAAGCCCATGCCGGTGTCTATCACCTTGGCGGGCAGCGGCTCCAGATGGCCGTCGGCCTTACGGTTATACTGCATGAACACCAGGTTCCATATCTCGATTACCTGGGGATTGTCCTTGTTTACGAGCGAAGCTCCATCCACTTCATCGCGCTCCTTGTCGCTGCGCAGGTCGATGTGAATTTCAGAACAGGGACCGCAGGGACCCGTGTCGCCCATCTCCCAGAAATTATCGTGACGGTTTCCGTTGATGATGTGGCTCTTGGGCAGATGCTTCTCCCAGATGGCGGCGGCCTCGTCATCGCGCTCCAGACCTTCGGGAGCGTAACCCTCGAACACGGTGGCGTACAGACGCTCGGGATTGAGTTTCAGGATGTCCACCAGGTATTCCCAGGCGAAGTCGATGGCTTCCTTCTTGAAATAATCGCCGAACGACCAGTTGCCCAGCATCTCGAACATGGTGTGGTGGTAAGTGTCGTGTCCAACTTCCTCAAGGTCGTTGTGCTTGCCCGACACACGAAGGCACTTCTGGCTGTCGGCCATGCGCTTAGACTCGGGGACGCGGTTGCCGAGGATTATATCCTTGAACTGGTTCATGCCCGCGTTGGTGAACATCAGGGTGGGGTCGTCTTTCAACACCATAGGTGCCGACGGAACTATCTTGTGACCGCGCTCGCGGTAAAACTGTTTGAACGATTCGCGAATTTCCTTAGAAGTCATTTTGCTGTTATTTTAACCTTGAGGAGAGGGTCTATAAGAATCCGAATTGCAAAATTAGTCATAATTTACTATTTTTGCAAGAACTTAAGAATATGAGCCGCAATCAATATTATAAGTATAATCCTGAAACCGACAATTTTGAGCGCGTATTCCCGACCTTAAAACGGCGGATGACGGCGGCAGTACGTTATATGCTGGTGTCTGTAGTGGTGTGTGCGTGCCTGTTCGTCATATATTTTTCGATCTTCGATACTCCCGGCGAAAGACGCTTAAGAGAGGAAAACAGTTACCTGAAGCAGCAATACGAGATACTGAACCGCCGGCTGGACAATGCGCAGAACATGATAGAGCATCTGCAGAACCGCGACGACAAGTTTTATCGCGTGATGCTGCAGATGGATCCGGTAGACCACTCATGGCGCTATGCCGGTCTGAACAGCGACAAGCGCTACCGCGACCTGGCCGGCATGAGCGATGGCGGCATCGTAAAGACCATGATGCAAAGCATGGATATGCTTGAGCGACAGATATATGCGCAGTCGTTGTCGTTCGACCGGATCAAGGAAGAAGCGGTGAAGCAGAAGGACAAGATATCGCACGTACCCTCCATACTGCCTGTGACACTGAAAGATGTAACGGTTTCAAGCGGTTACGGCAAACGGCGCGATCCTGTAAGCGGTGAGATAAAGCTTCATCCCGGCATCGACTTTGCGGCACGCGAAGGGACTCCGGTATATGCCACTGCCAACGGCAAGGTATCGACTGCCCGGCGCGCCAATCAATACGGCAATATGGTGGCAATAGACCACGGCATGAACTATCAGACGAGATATATGCATCTGTCGCGCATCGAGGTGGAGAACGGACAGGATGTGAAGCGCGGCCAGATCATAGGCCGGGTCGGGTCCACGGGTAAGTCGTCGGGACCGCACCTGCATTATGAGGTGAAGTTCCGCGGCGAACCGCAGAATCCCGCCAACTTCAATTTTATGGACATGACGCCCGAGGAATACGCCGACTTCGCGGCCAAGGCAGAAAGTGCCGGCGATGTGATGGAATGACCAACAGGACAGGTATGGAAGATCAGGAATTTGACAAGAAATATTACAAGATCCGGGACGTGTCGGCCATGCTCGACGTCCCCACATCGACGCTGAGATATTGGGAATCAGAGTTTCCGGAGTGTGCGCCGCGACGCAGTGCGGCCAACCAGCGGTATTACACGCCGGAGAATATACGGTGCTTACAGATAATCCATTACCTGCTGAAAGTGAAAGGTCTGCGCATGGAGGCCGCCAAAGAGCAGCTGAAGGCCAACCGCGAGAACATATCGCGCAACATGGAGATTATCGAGAAACTGACCGAGACCCGCAACGAGCTGCAACAGCTTCTGGACGCATTAAAGAAGCGCCGATAATGACAAGCCACGGCGCATACCCGAACAAAATTTATAGCAGGACAGCAATGTTGGAATTGTAATATTTGGGGTCGCCGGTAACATTCTCTCCCACGAACGGCGGCAACTCGTATTGTATGCCCGATTCGGGCAATTCAATCTCCGCGGTCACAAGGTCCGTCTTGCTTTGGAACTTATCCACTTCCCATGTGAATCCTGCATACGGTACGATGTAACGGACCTTGTCTATGACGGGAGGCTCGCACAGCGACAGCATCTCCTCGGCCTCGCACAGCGGAATCTCATACTCGAATTCCAGACGCGTGTCGCCCTGATTCTTTCCCTTTACGGTTATGAAGCCCTTGTCGTCGTATGTGCGCACACGCACCACGCGTTCAGGCACCCGCGACAGATACCCCTGACGGATATGGTGCGAAGCCACGCTCATTCCGACATACCCGTCATTCTTCACCAGATACTTATGTTCGATTTCCTTACCCATTTTAATTATGCCACATGTATCGATTTGTGAAGGTTGGCGACAAAGTCGGCTACCTGTTTGAATTTTCCGGGGAACAGGTCGAGGACGTTTATCTCGTCGAACGGAGACTCGTTGACAAGAGCGGCGGTTTCCATATCGCCGTTCTCGCAGACGTAATCAAGAATACTCTTGAGGTATTCTTCCTGTTCGGCTGTCAACGAGTTTTCAGAGATGTAGTCGGTAAAGAGTTGAACAGCCTTTTGACGGTCAACCTTAATTATGGTGCGAATGAACGCGGCGACACTGTCGGCGCAACTGTCTGCAAGGTTTTCACGGCTGAGGAAGCGCATATAGTCTTCCTTAGAGCCGAGCTCTTGCCACATAATCCGCTCCAGTTCCTCGATGTCGGCGGCAGTAAGCTGCTCGATGTTCTTGATTTTGTTGAGCACCGGCAGGTCGCGGTTCTCAGCAAGGAAGTCAAGCACCTTCTGGCGGTACGTTACCGTAGTAACGAAGCCGGTAGCGATGCCGCCGTCGGTGATGTTGTCAGCCACATCAACGTCAAAGGTCTTTGAGGCTTCGCCGACAAGGAATTTGAGAAGGTCGCGGATTTCCTTGCGCATATTCTCTATCGAGGCGAGGGTCTTGTTGTTCCAGAAGTCGGAGGTCATAACCTCGTTGAGATAATCCATCTTTGCAGTAATCGCTGGTATGGCGGCCTTTTTGCGCAGAGCATCGACGATATAGGTAATCTTCGCCTCGTATCGGGCGACGGCAAAGGTATCGTCCACCATCGAGAGCTGCACGTAAAGCGCAAGGAGGTCAAACTTCTTCGCTTTTTCGTCATCGGATGCTTTACCATACACGGCTTCCGGCTCGGCAGCGACATCGGCATGATGTGTTCCCGAAGCGGAGAAGGCGTTAGACACAAGAGGCGCGACTTCGTTCTTCATTTCGAGAACATCGGTAGCCTTGATGTGTAGCCATGACTCGGGAGCGCGGAAGCGGGTTACCGCTTGCCAATGTGCGCGGACTGAAATATGGCTGTCGGGTAAAGCCACAATCTGACTTCGCAAAGTGGTTTTCAGTTCGTCGTGAAAACCCTTGGCAAACTCGTCCTGCTGATATTCGGGAGCCTGCAAGCAGTAGGCAATATCGGCACGGACTCCGAAGATGCGCTCCGTGAGCGACTGCACCGCCGGAGCGGTCTTGTCGTTGATGTGCGTCTCGAAGTAGTTGAAGTTGCCGCAGTAGTCGAAGATGTAAAACTCCTTTTTGTCGTTGCCCGCGCCGAAGATGTCAGGACTGAGGCGAGTGCCGCGACCGATCATCTGCATGAACTTGATGCGCGAGCGCACACGTTTGAAGAAAACGAGGTTGAGCACGTCTGGCACGTCGATGCCGGTGTCGAGCATATCGACCGACACGGCAATCTGCGGCATGGAATCGCGCTGCTCGAAGTTGTCGATGAGCGACTGTGCGTATTTGATTGAATAATCAATCTGACGGCAGAACTCCGGACCGAGACCGGGATAAAGTAGGTTGAACCGCTTTACGATAAGTTCGGCGTGTTGACTGCTGAAAGCGAAGATGATTGACTTGCCAATCTTCTCGCCGCTGTCAACTTTCAGACCATTCTCCATAAGGTCCTGAAGAACGAGGTCGATGGTTTTGGTATTGAAGATATACTTGTATATCTCGTTGCTCTCGATGTCGCGAGGCTGTAAAGGCGCGTCGGGGTCACTATTGGCGGCTTCATACTCCCAAACCTTTTCGAGCTGTTCCTTTTCGGAGGCAGAGAGATTGTCATACTTGATGCCGTCGTTCATCACCTCGGAATCGCGCTTGATGCCGACCGGCGGCACAAGGTAGCCGTCGGCCACGGCCTCGTCAAGTTCGTAAGAGAAATTGGGGATGCCACCCTCCAACTGGAGCAGGTCGTAGGTGGATTTATCCACCTGATCGCGAGGGGTGGCTGTTAGTCCCACGAGTAGGGAGTCGAAGTAATGGAAAATCGCGCCATACTTTCCGAACACCGAGCGGTGAGCCTCGTCGATGATGATAAGGTCGAAACGTCCCACGGAGAATGTCTTGTCGTCGGCGTCGATATGGTTTATCATCGTCTGATATGTCGAGAACGTGATTCTCGCATTAAGATCGGGCTTGTTCTCCTTGTCGCTAAGGACGGTGGTAGGCACGTCCGGCAAGAGCTTGACAAAGTTGCGGTGAGCCTGTTTGACAAGCGAAGTGCGGTCGGCAAGAAACAGAGTATTCTTGACCCATCCTGCACGTTGCAGCACATCGACGAGCGAGATGGCGGTGCGGGTCTTGCCCGTACCGGTGGCCATGACGAGCAAGCCTCGGCGATGCTTCGAGTTGAAGTGCTCGCAGAGTTTCTTGATGGCGGTTTTCTGATAATGGCGGTTGGATATGTTATCCTTGACCGACATATCGGTAATATCTTTGCGCTTGCGCTGCTGATGCAGCCACAGCAAATCTTCTTTGGAGTGGAAGGCATAGACCTGACGCTTCGGGTAGCCGATGCCGTCGATAAACCACGTCTCGAAGCCATTGGTGAAGTAGATTGCCGGACGGACACCATACTCGGCTTCGAGGCAATCGGCATAGAGACGCGCCTGTTGCTCCCCGACATGGGGATCAACACTGGAGCGTTTGGCTTCGATGACGGCAAGAGGTTTGCCATCGTCGCCGAACAGAACATAGTCGGCAAAACCTTTGCCCTGGTTGTTCGGCATTCCTTTAACCTCGACCTCAATACAAGCCTTTGCAGGGTGCTTTGCCCCCTTTGCGGTGAGGATATCCCAACCGGCTTCACGAATCATAAGGTCGATAAGAAGTCGGCGTGTCTCGGCTTCGTCAATATCGCCCCACGATAGGTTGGGAATGACAGCGGGCGCAGCCTCGATCACTTCGTGTTCGACGGTCGCGGCAAACTGCTTGGGCGTTTCGTCTTTCTTCTTGGGTGCCTCCGCAGGTCGGGCAACAAGAATACGAGGGCGACGCGGACGCTCAGGAATGAGAGTGCGGTCGAAGTCGGGAATGGAGTCGAAACGATGCAGTTTGAGCATAATAGCCTTGACTACATTGTAGATGTTGACAAGCGAGTAAAAGGCTTCCCCTTTGGAGACGTTGCCATCGTGGGCGGCTTGGTTGCCGACCTTTCTCACCCAATGCACGGCTTTCATCACCTCCGGGTCATTGATGAAGTCGCGGAACACGGCGCCATCAGTCAGCTCGAAAAGCGAAGCACGTTCGCCCACACGCTCACCCTTCATCTCATATACCGACTTGACAATCCAGTCGAGCGCACGGCGGGCGTTGAGAGCCGAGACTTCCGGCTCGGTAGTCATACGCTGTTCAGCAGTATCGCAATAGCGATATAGCTGTTCGAGCATCACGTCATTTTTGAGGTAGTCGAAGTTTAACATAGCGGTGAGATTTAGTTAAACCAATAATCCATTCGGGCGTTGAGCAGAGTTTGCAGTTCTGCGATTTCGGCTTCGACTTTTGCTTTCTGAGACTCGATAGCCTCCACCTTAGCCGCGAAGTCCTCTTGCAGGGCGAGCGGCGGAAAAGGCAGCTTAATGCCTTTCAACATGCCTATGGTAATCTGATTTACCGTTGATGTTTTGGTCTTTTTAAGCTGTTCTCTAAAAGCAGGTAAACGGAAGTAATGAAAAAGAAAACGGAAGTGTTTCGACCGAATAATTGTCATAAATGCACCCCATGACATTTTCTCATTGTGGTCAGGAATCAAACATACCTTTCCGACAAGTCGAGCACTACCGTTTCGACTACACATAAGAATATCATTCTTCTTTACATATTGAGATTCCTTTAGTTGCATTTGAACTCGGACAATATCGTCAAGCACAAATTTACTTTCTTGAATGTTGCTTGACCGAAGCACAATAGTACCATCTTCTGCCACCATTTCGGGCTTATATGTTATGCCAGTGGATATAGCATCACATATATCTGACAATGCACATAGTGGGAAGTACTTCGGATTAACGCTTGGGTCGCCGAATGTATCGTAGAAAAGAGATTGTGCAAGAGCGTCGAGTTCCGAAAGCAGCTCACGGTTCTTGGCAATCAAGTCATTGATTTGGTCAAACTCCTCCACAATCTGCTTCTGTATCTCCATTGGTGGTACGGGATAATTTGCCTCTTTAAGCAGTTTGAAATGGCGAGAATAGCCTAATGATGGTACATTATACCATCTTAGAAAATGATACAAAAACTTAGCATCAAGTAAGCCGATTGGCTGAATTATTTTTACGCCATCTGCTCCTACTACAAATTCAAAATCTACATATTTAAGAACCCTGCTGTGATCACCAAAAATAATAACAGGCGATGAATGTAAGGTGATATCCTTTTTATCATTCCAATAGCCAGAAATATATATATCCTCTTGTGAAATAATAGGATATTGTCCATGTGATAAGTATTCCGACTTCCCTATCTTAGATGTCGGAGTTAAAGTTATACATATTTCTGCAAATGGTTTATATCCCCAATTATGTTTCATGATTGCCGGTGTTGTTGTTTCTGTGATTGATTCGTGCGCGATACATTTGCTCTTTGATTCCTCCGTTTTTCAGGAAGTCGTCTTTGACCTTTTCTATCATCTTTTCAAGCATTGAAACGGTCTGGTAAATCAGGGTGAGCATCAGATTGCAATATTCCTCATCATTCATTTTGGGGATGAGGGAGGTGTAATATGCGGTGTCATTATGAGTCTTGCAGGTAGTCAGCAACGACGAGTATCTTGCGTGACCGTTTTCCCAAATTGCTATGTTACGGGTGCGCATATAGTCAAGATAGTCGTTAAGGAGTTCATGCAGACTGCCTTTGGCTACGCCAAACAGTTTAATTTCCATTTCAGCGGATGACGCGGCATCAGATCTACCTTCCACAATGTTCTGTTTGCCGGAGCGTGCCGCCTGAAGCATCTGGTCATAGGTACGATCCGATTTCGCTATATGCCCTTGCAGGAAATGGTAAGTGAGGTCATAAATAGCCTCAGCTTTCTGAAAAACATATAGTTTTCTGTAGCTGGTTTTTGGTTTGGCGAAATCATCAGTTCCCATGATGGTAATTTTGGGGTTGTGGTTATTGTGGTTGGGTCGCTATGGTAGCTATATTAGCTATTGTAGCTAATATAGCTATTAATAGCTAAGGTAGCTAAGATAGCTAATTTAGGTGGAGAGGAGGTTGCGGAGGCGGTCCAAGCCTTCGCCGATTTCGGCATAGAGTGAGGCGGCGCGTTCGAGGATTACTTCGGGCGGGTCGTAAACTACCGCCTCGCGAACGGTCTCCTTGTAGGAGTTGAAAGCGAGGTCGTAGCCATGTTCGCGGATTTCTTCTGCCGGAACGAGGAACGACTGCTCGGTGCGCTTGCGGTCATCCTCGGCATCGAGATTGCCGAAGCGAGCCACGATGTCGGGTATATCCGACTCGGCGACTTCGTTTCGCTTCTGGTCGAGCGAATAGCCGTCGGCCCGCATATCGTAGAACCACACCTTGTCAGTGCCGCCGGAGCCTGTCTTGGTAAAGATCAGGATAGCGGTCGATACACCCGAATAAGGTTGGAACACACCCGACGGCATCGAGATAACGGCTTGCAGACGGTGTTCATCGACGAGTTTCTTGCGCAGGGCTATGTGGGCTTTCGACGAGCCGGTGAGCACACCGTCAGGCACGATGGAGGCGCAGCGGCCACCAATCTGTAACGAGCGTAGGAAAAGCGAGATGAAAAGCAGCTCGGTTTTCTTGGTGTTGGCAATGGCGAGAAGCGACTTGGCAACTGCCTCGTTGTCGAGACTGCCCGAGAACGGCGGGTTCGCGAGAATGAGCGTATAGCGGTTCTCGTCCGTGTTGTCGGTAGAGAGCGAATCGCGGAACTCGACCGTAGGGCTGTCAACGCCGTGAAGCATTAGGTTCATTGCACCGATGCGAAGCATCTTCGGGTCAGTATCGAAACCGTTGAGCATGGTGGTGCGGAAATGGCGCGCACGGTCTTTCTTCATCAGCTCCGTGCGGTAATGCTCCGTGATGTATTTCGCACTCTCCACGATAAAACCCGCGCTGCCCATTGCCGGGTCGCAGATGGTGTCGTCGAGAGTCGGCTTCATCATATCCACCATCATGCTGATGATGTGGCGTGGAGTGCGGAACTGTCCGTTGTTGCCGCTCGCCGCCATTTTGCCGAGGATATACTCGTACACATCGCCCATCGTGTCGCGGTTGTTCATGTCGAGGGAGTTGATACCCTCCACAATCTTTACAAGATTTCTGGGCGACTGAATGAGGAATATCGCGCTCTCCATAAAACGCGAGTAAGCCGACTCCTTGCCGCTGTTGAGATGTTTGATGAAAGAGAAAGCATCCTGACTGACAGTCTGAAACATGCGGGTCGGCTCGAAATTCTTGAAGCGGCTCCAGCGCAGATCATCGAACGGCACATCGCGGTCTTGGTCGGGATTGTGCCAGTTGCCCTCGCAAAAAGTCGGGTTGCTGACCTTTTGGCCGATGATTGCGGCTGTAGCCTCCTGATTGAGCTGCTTGTCGTCAAGGAGTTTCATAAAGAACAGATAGGTCATCTGTTCGAGAATATCTATGGAATTTGAGATACCTCCCGTCCAGAAGGTATCCCAAATTTGGTCTATCTGATTTTTGATTTGTCCTGTAATCATGGCATATTCCCATTGCTACACAAAATTAATAAATGATTCGGAAATATCGAAAAAAAGGAGTAAATTTGCTGTATAAACATTGTAATTATGATAGTGGATATAATACTCGCGGTGCTCTTAGCGGGCGCATTTGTAATCTGCATAGTGCTTTACCGCAATAATATGGAATATAACAGGCACACGGCGGAAGCTACGAAGAATGCCGATAGGCTGCAACTTGAGCTGGAGAGCTATAAGGCTTCCGCAGAGCAGATACGTAGAAACGAGACGGAATCGGCGCAGATTAGGCTGAACGATTTGCGTAATTCGTACGAATCACAAATCCTGCAACTGAAGGAATCGCACGATTCGCAGACAAATGAGATGCGCAAGTCGTATGAGTCGCAGATAGGGGAGTTGAAAATCACGCATCAGGCTCAGTTGGAGCATGAGCGTGAAATGCTCGGCGAGAAGTTCAAGGCACTCGCCGCCGATGTGCTTCAGGCCAATTCAACTGTGCTTGACCGTAATTCCCGTATTTCTCTCGAGGCCCTTCTTTCACCGATGAAGACCAATCTTGAGGAATTCATCAAGAGTTATCGCGACACCTGCGATGTAGATAAGAAAGACCGCATGTCGCTTTTGGCAGAAATCCAGAATCTGCATAAACTCAACAGCGAGGTGAGCCGCGAGACGGGACGTCTTGCGACAGCTCTGAAGGGGAACACAGGCGTGCAGGGTCGCTGGGGCGAGATGGTGCTGGCCAATATCCTGGAGCATTCAGGCCTGCAGGAGGGGAGATGGTTCGTCACGCAGGAATCAACGACAGTGGACGGCGACCGGCTGCGTCCTGACGCCGTGATACATTGCCCCGGCAACCGCGACATCATCATTGACTCCAAGGTGTCGTTGACGGCTTACCTTCAGATGCTGGAGGCCGATACGGAGGAGAAACGTGCTCAGTTGGCCAAGGAACATCTCGCATCGGTCGAAAACCATATCAAAACACTCCGTAATAAAGATTACCAGAGCAAAATCGGAGCCAAGAAAGGGGATTTCGTGCTGATGTTCATGCCCCATGAAGGTGCGTATCTGGCGGCCATGCACACCAATCCCGACCTGTGGATGAAGGCATACGACAGTCATGTGGTGATGGTGTCGCCCACACACCTGGTGACCGTGCTGCACCTTGTGGAGCAGATGTGGCAGAGCGAGGACCAGACAGCCAACGCCGAGAAGATAGCGGAATGCGGTACCAAACTGGCAAACAGCATAGTGGCATTCCTGGAAGACCTTGATTCCGTAGGCAAGGGACTCAATAACGCAATGAACAGCTACAACAGCGCCGTGAAGCGTTTCTCAACGGGCAACAACAATGTCACGACGCTTGCAAACAGACTCAGCAAACTCGGACTGAAAGCCAAGAAACAGATACCGGCCCGCTTCGTTAACGAGTACGATTATCCCGACGACATCGCCGCTCCCGGCGAACTCATCGATGCCCCTGCCGATGATGCGTAAACCACGCAGCTGGAATAAAATGAATATCAGTGTGTGAAAACGAAGGTAATAGAGACGAAACTGGTGCCGGAAGGTAACATTACGGCGATAACGTTGTTCGGTCTGGTATTTACGCGTGACCGGAGGCGGATAACGCCGGACATCCTGAACCATGAGCTGATTCATTGCCGACAGCAGCTGGAATTGCTTTATATACCGTTCTTTATCCTATATGTATTGGAATGGCTGATGCACCTGGTTAAATATCGCGACTGGTGGAAGGCATACGAAGCCATATCGTTCGAGAAGGAAGCATACGCCAACGATGCGGTTCACAGTTACCTCGCCCACCGAAAGCCGTACAACTGGTTAAGGTATATTGGCAAATTGCCGAAAATTTAGTAACTGTGCAGTGCGATTTATACAGAGTTGCACAATATATGTCGTAACAATAATCGTGGTTGCAGCCGCAGGCCTATGGGTATGCGACAGATTCGTACGTTTCGGCGACGTGGAGTTCACCGACAACGCACAGATTAAGCAGCAGATAGTGCCCGTGAACAGCCGAGTGCAGGGATACATCAAGGAAATAAGATTCAACGAATATGCTCCGGTGAAGCGTGGCGACACCCTTGTGATCATAGACGACTCCGACATGCGTCTCCGTGTGGCACAGACCCGTGCGGACTATCAGAACGCTTTGGCGGGACGCAATGTGGCGAATCAGACGGTAGGAGTGGCATCAGCCAATGTAGCTGTCAGCGAGGCGTCGATAGCCGAGGCCAAGGTGCTGATGGAGATGGCGGCAACAGATCTGGACCGCTACTCAAAACTGTTGGAGAAGGAGGCCGTGACGCGTCAGCAGCATGATGCGGCGAAAACCGATTACGATGCCAAGAAGGCCCGTTACGAAATGCTGAAGCGTCAGCAGTCCGCCACGTCGTCGGTTGTGGCGGAGACACGACAGCGCATCAGTCAGAACGATGCAGGTATAGAACTGGCCAAGGCTTTGCTGGAAACCGCCGAGCTGAATCTGTCGTATTGCGTCATCACGGCGCCGTGCGACGGCTATGCGTCAAGGAAGGAGATTCAGGTAGGCCAGCTGGTGCAGCCCGGTCAGACACTGCTCGACGTCGTGGATACAGGCGACATGTGGATAGCGGCCAATTACAAGGAGACTCAGCTTAACCATATAGAACCGGGAAGCGAGGTGGAGATAACGGTGGATGCCGTGCCTGACGTCACGTTCAAAGGGGAGGTGCAATCTATTGGCCGGTATAATCGTGGGCTGCGTCTTTACCTATTATACATTCGCGCTGCGCAAATGGAGATACAAGACCATGACCGCGATCGGGTTCGCTCTTGCGGCGGCTTATTTAGGCTATTTCTATTTCCTTATAGATTATGGCGTTGAGAAGGAGATGCTGTTCATACGTTGTTCTTCCGGGGAGCCGCGTCGGTGATTGTATCGATAGTGTTCCTGACATCGATAGTGCAGAGCGGATTGCCGTTTCAGGTGTTTCCGCAGGCCCTGACCATAAACGGATTTACTGGCGCGGTGATGGGAGCGACCTTCGGGCCTGCAATAGTAGGCGAATTCCTGCGTCATACCATGGCCAAAAACGCATCGCTGTTGGGATCGGTTGTCACCGGTTTCAATCCGGATACGGCGCACGTGCCTGTGCATGAGATGTTCGGACTGGTGCAGACGCAGGCACTGGTAGTGTCGATGAAGGAGATATTCGGCTGGCTGCTGATAGTGGCCCTGCTGTCTCTATTAATTGTACTGTTGAGTTACAGTTCGCTACGGCCTAATGCCATCTTCCCGAAGTGGAAGACAGTGCGTCGTGTGCTTCGGCATGTAGCCCGTATGGCACCTATTCGCGGTACTGCGAGGGGTTGAGTCCGAGTGTGCGCCGTGCGCATGCCGTATGTCCTGTCACTGCAGTGCAGAACCGCTATTCGATGATGGCCAGATGGTATGAGAAGCTGTTCCCGACTCTGGAGGAACTCGGCATCGGATTCGTGGCATTCTCGCCGTTGGCAAACGACCTTCTGACCACCAACTATGACGCCACATCCACCTTCGACCCCAACTCGGACTATCGCGCAGCCATGCCGCAGTTCAGGAAAGACAGTTTCCAGAAGAACCGGGAATCGTTCGATTACATATTGCAGCTCGCCGACCGCCACCATGCGACGCCGTCGCAGATATCGTTGGCATGGATGCTGTGCAAGAAACCCTGGATAGTGCTGATACCGGGAACGCGCCAACTGTGTCGCCTCAAGGAGAACGCAGAGCTGTCGACATCAAGCTCTCACCCGAAGAAATAGCGCAGATAGACCATACGCTCGACACAATGCCGATGAGTGAGGTTTTCGGAGGTTCGAGGATTATTTCGGTTTTCGAAGTCAGGTAAACCAATAGGAATGTTAGTATAAGAAAGGTTAGTTACACTTATCGCCATCATAAATGCGACGTCAGGATGCCGTGGGGCACCCTGACGTTATTTTTGTGGATTTTGACAAATCGATTATATTGTCTTGCCGAGGTTATAGGCCTCCTGCATGTATTGCGACTGCTTGACTGCGGCTTTGCGACCCATGCCGGGGGCTTTCACCATGCCGCGCTCCACGGGGTCGGGGAGACACACCACGAATCCGCGGAATGCGAAGATGGCCGTCTCTGCTGTCGAGTCCTCGGCATCGGCACAGGCCGTGATGTAATAGAATTCCTTGCCGTTAAGGCCTTCATGACGGTAGCAACGGTCCATCAATGCCTTCAGCTGGCCGTCGATGTTCATGTAATAGACGGGGCTGGACAATACGATTATGTCAGCCTTGACCATCTTGTTGATGATTTCGGGAGCCTGGTCGCCTTCGGCGATGGAATCGGCCGACAGTTCATGCTGCTCGTGGAAGAAGTCGATCTTGTAATCGTCCAGAAAAATCTTTTCGACATTTCCGCCGGCTTCCTGAGCGCCGCGCACAAATTCGTCGCACAGCAGGTCGGTGTTGCCGCCACGACGGGGGCTGGCCGATATGACGATGACATTCTTCTCGGCCTTGTCGATAGTGGATGTGCTCGACTGCTTGATGTTGTAGACGGGAAGATTCTGCGAGACGCCCTCTCCATTGCTTTCGTTTTCAGCCGTCTTGTTGCATGATACCGCCATGCCGCATATACATACGGCGGCAGTTGCCAATGCTGTTAATGTTTTATTCATAACCGATGTTTTTAATGTCGAAGTTGTTTTTGCTTATTTACGAAAGTTAAATATGGGGATTTCATGCTTTCTTTTATTAACATTTGCGGATCTTGTGCGTCGCTTCCACCACTCTCATCGGCTACGACCGCGAGGTCGCAGCCTCTTCGATTGGCGAAATCGCCTGCAAAATATTCTGAAACTGTTAATAACAAATAAGTAGAAACAACTTCGTATTCAAATTGGTCATATCCATGTAAGGCGTTTCCAGATGTATTCCAGGGGTCCGTGGTTGTGACGGCCTACCCAGAATCGGCAGAAGATATACTGCACTATGAATATGGCTACGCCGACAAAGACGCTTGGCGTAATGCCGAGCTGCAGATACAGTCCCCAGTGATAGTACAGGGCCGATCCGATGATGCCCTGTGTCACATAGTTGGTCATGCTCATCTTGCCGTAAGGGATGAGCCATGTAAGTGCCCGGCTCAGTCCCTTGGTCTTATAGTAGGCGAAAAGGATGCCCGATACAAGTATGACCATGAACGATAGGTTGGCCAGCGAAGACACAAGTATCAAAAGGGGAGTCTTGAGGTTGGGATTGGAGATATAATCGCCAGCCATGGAATTCAGGCCGTGAAGCGGGAAGAAGCATACCAAGGCTATGGCAAGAGCGCGACTCCAGTATTTGAGGTTCTCTTTATGGAACCATCCCTGACGCCCGATAAGCATACCGGCCATAAAGAGTCCGGCAGTCTGGAAAATACGGCCATGGTCCCAGGCCCAGGCAAGTGAGGCAAGCTGTCCTTCCCAAAGGTTGACCTTGACGGTTGACCAGAAGCCTCCGCTGCTCTGCATGGCGAAAGTAGCTTCCCAGTAGGCCCCTGTGTCAAGGTTCATAATCTGGTACGAATCCGAACATAACGCGCGGATTATCTGATAAATGCACGAGGGTTGCAGCAGACAGATGGCGGAAAGGGCGACAATCCATTTTGTAGGGAGCTTGCATGTCAGCACCAGAACGAAACCGATAAGAGAATACATCACAAGAATCTCGCCGGTAAAGAATGCCGCGTTGAAGTTGCCTATCAGGAACAGGATGACGAGACGCCAGCTGAATCGCAGACGGAAATCCTTGCCTCGCATACGCTGGTTGTCATGCTGGATGAAGAAACTGAAACCGAACAGCATGGCGAATATGGCGTATGCCTTGCCGCCGAACATGAAGAACAGACCGTCCCAGATAGCCTTGTCGCAGAAGTTCAGGAAATTGCTTTGCGTCGAGGTGTCTGGAAAGGAGTAGAAGTTGAAATGCTCGATGGAATGGAGCAGGATAATGGCCAGCACCGCGAAGCCGCGCAGCACGTCAGCCGCATCCACGCGCCGGTGCTTACGCACGGTCGCGTCAATATGCGTTTCGTTTGTCGTCATGATAAGTCAGTCGGGTTATTCCCCACAAAATTAATATGAATACTTTAACCAACCAAATAATATGAAATTTACTAACTTTGCGGTATAAATATCAGAGGATGGATATACTTCGGAAGGAACTGAACGAGATATACAGGGAACAGGACCTGGAACTGGAATCGCTCGATCATGCGGTTGTGCATCAGTGCGGAATGATAATCAGAAACACAGCCGATACGCTGAAGGGATGCCTGGTTATTTTAACACCGTTTACCAGATATTCTATATGATCCAAGTCCGGAAAATCGCATTTTTCTACTTTGCCGATGGATTGAAGTTCCTTTTTGATTGTCGGCCAATCTACTTCGCGTTTCTCGCCTTTTGATTTCCGCCAGGACATAAAAATACAGATCCTCGCTTTGTCTGGTTCCTAATTGAAGGGAAAGAGCAGTGCCACCCACAAGAACATAAGGCTTGATGCATTCAAGTTTTGAGAGAGCCTCAAAAATGGAGGAAGTATGCGGAGCGAGACCTTTAATGGAATATCAAGCGTTGATTAGTTTGTTGATGTGGCGAGTCTGCAATGACTTTAAATAGGCGTCAGGGCGCTTGGCTTTGAAATAATACCAGGCAAAGAAGCGGTTTTGTGCTGTCAATATGATTTTTATTTTTAATCATCTTCGTTACTAACGCGTAAATAGGCTAAGGGTGTGTTTGCTTTTAACTTAGTCATCTTGGTTATTAACGCGTAAATAAGTTAAAAGTATTATTCCGTCTTGAGGGATGTGAGAAAGTCGCGGAAGACCGGGAGCCACTGTGATTTGTACCGGTATGAATCGCGGAATCCCCATCCGTGGCCTCCGGTAGGGAATATGTGCAGGGATGCGGGAACTCCATGCCGGTGTAGGGCGGTGTAGTAATTCACGGCATTGGCTACCGGCACGATGTCGTCGTCGCTGCAATGGAATATCAGGGCCTGAGGTGTGTCTTGGGTAACCTGTAGCTCGTTGGAATATTTCACTTCCAATGCTTTCGGGGGATTCTCTCCCAACAGATTGGTTCTGGATCCCAAATGCGTATATTCAGGGTCCATCGTTATGACAGGGTAGAACAGAATCTGGAAATCGGGACGCGAGGCATCATCGTAATGTGTGGCTACGGTCGAGGCAAGATGACCGCCGGCCGAGAATCCCATGACGCCTGTTTTATCTATGCCCCATTCCTTGGCATGCTCGCGCATGATCTTGATTGCCTTGCGCACGTCGTCGCCAGGCACTTCCGACTGTCCGTGAGGCAGACTATAATCCACCACTGCGTATGTGACACCCAAGTTATTGAGTTCGCCGGCAAAATCGAAGCCTTCGTGATCCATCGCCTTCATGGCGTAACCGCCGCCGGGGCATCCTACAACAGCTACTCCCGAACTCTTGTCGGCAGGATATACATACATCACGCCGGCATCCTTGTCGGTTCCCAACGGTATCTTGACCGGATCTTTGGCCATCGATGTCAGGAACATCATACCTACCGCCAGAATTGTCATCAAAAGCTTCTGATTCATAGTTGACTATTGTTATCTAATTAGTTTGCGTTGTAGACTCTATTATATTCTGAATCCTGTCGATATAGTCCTTTACTTGTGGAATTAAGGGTAAGACGTCTTTTTCTTCCCAATCAAATAAGTCTTCGTAATCTCCTGATTGGCGCATCGTGAACAATCTGCCCAATAGCTTGGAATCTTCTTCATGCAGCATACCTGTTTTGACATAAGATGAACTTATCATACGGATAACTCCTCTATGAGTCGTAGCATCTATGCCTGCGCTGATCAGCAAAGCGGCGCTTGCGTAATATGCGGCATAATATAAGCGATTGGCTGCAAGAGTCCAATATCCCAGAGATCCGACATCCGTGACTTACTTTATAGTTTTAATGGCCCTCTCAATTCTGTATTCGACAATATCTGACCGTTCTTTAGAATTTAGTGTCATAGAAGTTGTCTAAGGTATTCAATTTTGAAAGATGATTATCTTATCATTCTCAACGTTCTTGTAGAAAGGAAGAAAGTTGCGTTTAATCCATCCTGCAAATGAATATACACGGGGCGTGATCCATTCGTCAAAATCCCATCCTATCTGTTCGAAAGGCCATCCATATTCGTCCCATTTAGTAATAGGCAGTTGTTCTTATCCGGGGACGAGAATATGAAGGTCTCAGTCAGAGTCCGGACGAGCATCGCCACGTGCTCGTGAACCGTATAGAGATACCTGTGATCCTTTAGGTAGAATCTCTGCGGCTTTATTTATGATTGCCTGGACAATCCTGTTATATTTCTCCTGCTCTAACATAAATCTGATTTATAAATGCAAAAATACATCTTTTTTCTAAATAAACAAGCATTGAAGGAAAGATTGTATCCGTTATTAGCTCAGACAGAGTGCCCCGATGAACTGATTTTGAATTATAATGCTTCAAAAGTTGTTTCATTATTAATGAGTGCATGACGTTCTGTGACCGTACTTAGGTCAAAGAACTGATAAAAATGAAACAATTCTTAATTTCATTATTCTTTGGCATTGTGCTGTCGTTTCAGATGTTTGCCGGTCGAACCGTTCAACCCTCACATCCCGTGACCGGCTGTTACTGGGAATGGATGAACGGTAATATATCCAAAGAGGGTATAACCAAGGACCTGGAATATATGAAGGCGGCAGGTATAGAGTCTGCTTTTATATTCGACACGTGGGTCGGTGTGAGTCGCGGTCAGGTTGATTATGGAAGCAGGGAATGGATAGATGCGGTCAAACATGCATGTAAGGAAGCAAAGCGACTCGGCATTGTGTTGGGTCTGCACAATTCGCCGGGCTATACGGCTATGGGAGGTCCCTGGATAAAACCGGAAGAATCAATGAAACAGCTTACATGGAGTGTGTCCGGCCGAAAAAATCCACCTGTTCCGGTGCATAAGATGGGTTTCTACCGTGATATCAAGACATTCAAAACCACTTGTGACGATGAAATGCAGACTCTGAACCGCCGAATTGAGAAAGACGGAACGGTCATAGTCAGACTGAACAGAAAGAAGCCGGTAATAGGTATAAATCTGTGGCGTGGGGAAAGGGAAAAGCCGCTGGACCCGTTCGACGGTCCCCGCGATTATGCGCCAAAAATCAAGGTGGAAATAAGTGAAGACGGCAGGAACTGGCAGAATGTTGGAACGATGTCCGGGCGTCCGTTGAAAGCGAGAGACATACCGATGCACCTGTCGTTTGAGCCGACAAGCGGGAAATATATCCGACTGACGGCAAACCGCGGTTCGAATCTGGACCGTATGGAAATTCTGACCTCTCCCGGCAGCGGCATCACATATCGCAGGGTCGGATACACCACCAACAGCGAAACGGTCACAGCCGCTTCCGAGGCCGGAATCGGACTTGAAGTGGACAAACTGTCGCGCAAGGGAGTGGAGGCACATTTCAACCGCTTTCTCAAGCCGCTTCTTGAGGAGTTGAAGGAATTCTGCGGCTCGACCTTACAATACATCTGCATAGACAGTTGGGAAGCGGGCGGTCAGGATTGGACGGAGGCCCTTGGTCCGGAATATATCACTACAGGAGAAGGCAAGGATTTTCTATATGGGGGCATAGGCAGAATCACCGAGGCTAAACAGAAGCTTTTCATGTCTGAGTTCCTTCTTCCTTTCAAGAAAATGATAGGCCGTTATGGCCTTAAACTGGCCGGAGAACCATACGGTAACGGAGACTTCGACCGCAAGGAATACGGCATGTCGTTTGATTTGCCGATGAGTGAATATTGGGCCAGATGTCATTACGGTTCGATTGAGAGGCCATATTTTGTGTCACGGTACGGCCACAGTGCGGGACGCGACATCATAGGATGTGAATGTTTCACGGCCTATCCCGGCGATGCGGACATTCAACCCGTCTTGAGCAATTTCAAGGATGACATAGACAAACTGTGTGATACGGGGGTAAATTATTTTGTACTGCATTGTGTCGCTCACCAGAACGACGACCGTAATCCGCTGACAATGGGCCCGTTCGGTACACGTTTCGACCGCTGTCATGCCAATGTCGATTCGGTACGTGCTATTACGGATTACATGCGCGGCAGAGTCGAGTTACAGAAGTCGCGTGTGACTTTCGACTACCATACAGGGGATGAGGGAGAACGTGCATATATAAGGTTGCCGCGCGGAGCCTCGGAGGTAAAGGCTGTGCTGTATTGTCATCAGAATATGACGGAGGAGGCGCTGTTCCGCAGTGCGGCGTTCACTGCGGCAATGGACAGCCTTGGCGTTGCGATGGCATTCGTGCAGCGTGGTTCGCAAAATTGGGACACGGAAGATGGCTGTCAGAAGCGTTTTGAGAGAATAATGGCTGATTTTGCCAAAGGTACCGAGCATCCGGAAATCGCTACTGCTCCTATAATCCCGTTCGGACATTCCGCACAAGCAACATTTCCGTGGAATTTTGCCGCGTGGAACCCGGACAGGACACTCTGCATAATATCGTTTCACGGAGATGCGCCGCGCACCAATCTTTGCGGATATGGCAGAGAGAATGTAGAATGGGGACGTACGCGAAACATAGACTATATTCCGGGGCTGATGATTGAAGGGGAATATGAATGGTGGGAGGCCCGGGTGCGTCCTGCACTTGCATTCCGGATGATGTATCCCGACAGCCGCATTTCCTTTCTGTGCGATGCCGGCAAGGGTCATTTCGACCTCTCCGACGAGACGCAACGTTACATAGCACGGTTCATAGCCAAATCCATTAATAATCCTCGACCCAAGGAAGGCCGTCTCTATTCGCGATGGTATGCAGATGGCTCTGAAAGCACCGATCCGCACGACTGTTTCTGGTATCATGACGACGAGATGGTCGAATGGACCAAGGCGATATATGCCGCTTCTCATAATAGGAAAATGCAGTATCTCGGTGCGAAGGTAAATGGTGAGATAATAAAATACAATGCGTCCGGCCATGTGAAAATGAACGCGTCTGTTCCCGGTACAGAATTCGTTATCGAGCCGTTCTTTTCCGAAGATGACCGCAAAACGTTGACCGCTGATCATTCTGTATCAAGACCAAGGGCCGTTTTGATTGCCGGACCCGCCATACAGACGGGGGAATATAGTTTCCGTGTCGATGACAATTATTTCGGGAAAGATTCACGCCGCTCCTGGCAGACCGTTACCATCTGTCTGGAGGCCGACGGCGACGACGAATACAAATCGGCTGTTCAGGAAATAAACATAAAAATAGAATCCTTACTGAATGCTAATCAGTGATGTGGCAGGATGTACTGTTTCGTTGACAAAAAACTCCTGTCCATGTAACCGGGCAGGAGTCATTATGGTGAATAAGTGTATCTGATGCTCAGTCGAGGGCGTCGTAGGCGGCGAGGGCCTGGGCGAAGCGGGCTTCTACGTCCGCGAAGTCATAAAGGCCGTCGGCATTCTTCTGTAATCCCTTTAACGACAAAGGATATATCAAGGGAGGGTTGTTAAGCAGTTCCATGTTGCGGAACTGGTCCACGCTCTGATATGTCAGATTGATGTCGGCATATTCCTTGCCGTCTGGTCCGAGGAATTTTTCAACCACGAGTTTGTAGCGGCGTCATGCGGCCAAGCGCACTCTTGGAGTCGGAGAGGGGAGCGCGTATGTTGTGACGGCTCAGCACCACGGCCTCCTGCAATTTATACTTGTTTTTGAACTCCCGGCTGCGCTGTGCTTGTGCCTGACATACAGTCGGTGCCGATAAAGCCGCTATCAGCGCCATACAGATGCATATAAAGATTGATGATACCACTCTTAGAATAACTTTTGAACCAATTGAGGCAACAGATGAGAAAGATATCTATGATGTGGTTTCGGCTGATGGTAAAAATGGCAAGAAAACAGGACTCACTAATATTTCTGTAGGCAGAGTTGAAAAATGAAAGTCATAGAATTGCTAACTGATTATAAATAAGGCCAATTATTGTAATGTTTGCTTTTGCTTTGGGTTACTTCTTGCAATAATGATAGACCCGGCGGGAAATGTCGGCGATGATGGCCGAGGCTTCGGCTTCGGTGCCGGCGAAGTCGCGGATCAGTACCGCAAGGGCATAGCTGCGGCCATCCCTCAGACGGAAATAGCCGACGTCGTTATGCGCCATCAGTTCTCCGGCTTCGTTACGGAAGCCGCTGCCGGTCTTGTGGGCGAACTGCACGATGTCTGAACCTTCGGTAACGCTTCCGAGGCGATCCTGGCCTGTCGTGACCGTAGACAGATATTGACGTATCGAGTCCTGATAATTCTTCCCGACTATCGGTTCCTCCATCACCTGCTTTATCAACAGTGCCGCGGAAAGGGGAGAGGTGTAGTTGCAGTAACTTAATGCGTGGTTGGCTTTCATCTCAGACTCTGAGTATGATATGCAGAAGGTGGTGTCAGTGGCAATGGACCGGATATATGCGTCAGTTTCCGTAGGAGATACGATATGCCTGAACAGCAGGTTGCTGGCGTTGTTGTCACTCTTGGTGACGGCATACTCCATCAGCCTGCCGACAGGAATGGTAAAGCTTTTGGCGGTATATTCCTTCAGCATCGGACTCCAGGTGTCAAGGTCGAGATCAACTCGATTGATCGACAGTATCGTGTCAAGCGAAATGCCGGACCTTTCCAGAGTATTGGCCACGGCTAATGCTTCGTGCATCTTGAACACGCTCATCATCGGGAAATGCACACCATTATTGACTGTGACGGTGTCCCTGTCGCTTACAAGCGCCACGCCTACTGTTCCGGGCACCGAGTCTATAAACTCATACAATTCATCCTGCAACGACACTTCCGAAGTCCTGGAATTGCGATTGCAAGAGACACCGATAATCAGACAGATAACGGATATAAGCCGGATATGATATTTCATATTCAGATAGAAGCAATGGTGATGATCTGGGTCGTTGATACGGAATCGTTGGGATTCGCAGTGGAGGATGTGCAGCGGATAGGGGTGCTGAGTTCCAGAAGCTCCATGATTTCTTTGATGTTCTCGCCTCGGAGTGTCATGCAGTATCTTGAAGCGGCTATCTTCGGGTCGGTAATATTGAAACGGACATCATATATCTGCTCCAGCCGATTGCATATTTCCTGAAGCGTGTCGTCGTCGAACAGCAGGACACCGTTACGCCATGAGCAGTATTTCTCGGTGTCGCATCCTTTCCTGATATTTACTTTCCCGTCGTGAAGTTTCAGGTAATCGCCGGGAACCATTTCATAACGCCGGCCGTTGCCGTCGATGCCTACGTTGACATTACCGTTTACCAACGTAACGGACGTGGTCCCAGTGCCGTATGAGTTTACATTGAATTCGGTCCCGGTCGCTTCGACGTTGAGTCCCGATGCGTGAACTACAAAAGGATGCCTGCCGTCGGAATGAACGTCAAAATATGCTTCGCCCTTAAGGTCAACGTCACGGTGTTTTGCCTTGAACTCGGACGGATATTTCAGTGTGCTGTTGGCGTTAAGCCATACTACCGAGCCGTCAGGCAGCGTGGTCTTCATCGAGCATCCGTATGTGGTGGAGATCTCCCGTATGGAATCCAGACGGTTGCCGGGTACGACATACTTGTAGACCACCAGCAGAATCAACGGCAGCAGCAGGACGGCGGCGATACGCGACCAAAGCTTCATGAATCCCTTGATCCATGACGGACTCTTTTTGCGAAGTCCGGATTTGACAAGTATTTTCTCCTCCGCATCCTGCAAATCTATATCGAGGGCCTCAAACGACGGATTCAGCCCGTGCCAGATATCCTGGAGCTCAAAGAAATATTTCCGGTTATCATCGGATTCCTTGATCCATTCTATCAGATAGGCGAGTTCCGGTTCGGAAACTTCCCCGGAGAAGTACCGGGCTATCAGAGTGTCTATGTCTATCGGGTTATTATTGTCTGTCATAATTTCGGGGATGTTTATAGGGAATCTTGGAAAAGGAGAAACAGAGGTATCAGGTATTTAAAGTCGCGGAGATTGTTTCTCAGGAATTTCATGGCCTTGCTGATACGGTTTTCGACCGTCCGGACCGATACATTGAGTCTCCCGGCTATTTCGGAATGTTTAAGCTTTTCATCGCGGCTCAGCAAGAGGGTCTCCCTGAGCACCGGATCCATTCGCGCAAGAGCGCTGTCGAAGGCATCGTTCAGTTCGGAGTAGAAGATATGTTCTTCCGGCGACAGAGACAGGAGCGCGACCTGGAGTTCGGACTGATACCTGGCCTTGACCTTGTTATGCCTCAGATGGTTCAGGCATTGGTTCTGAACCTGAACCGTCAGGAACGAGCGTAACGAAGAATGAACCTCAAGCTGCCGGCGTTCCTGCCATAGCTTAAGGTACACGTTCTGTACTATATCCTCGCATGTCAGCCGGTCGGGGATGAACTGACCGGCGAACAAAACAAGATTGCTGTAGTATTGTCGGAATATTCTGATGAAGGCCTCGTGACTGTCCAGTCGCAGGGCCGCCACAAGTAATTTCTCATCTTTATATTCTTCACCTGGAATAGACATGGTATGTGGAATGTTGGGTAAATCCTCTGGATTCGCCGCGAAGTTATAAAATAAAATCCTATCACACAACACATTCGGATAAAATTTTAAAGAAATTAAAAAAATATTAAAAAAGGTGTGTGGGAAATCGGGCTGATGGTGTCATTAAAACGTAGGCATATTCCTACAGACTGATTTTGTACCATGTAAAGACGCACGGAAGGTATAATGCCATGTAAGGACACGCAGGGAAAATACCATGTAAGGACACACAGGTAAAAATACCATGTAAGGACGCACGCCTGGTTCAAATCGAGACCAACAACAACAATAATAAGTATGGACGAACTAACTAAACGAACGCCCCGTCGGGAATTGCGTTACGGCATCAAGGCTCTTATATTGAGCTTCGTGATGCTGATGATAGCGTTTCCGTCGTATGCGAGAAATGGCAACATCACCATCAATGTAAGCGGTGTGCCGATGCAGACTGTCTTGAAAAAAATCGAGCAGCAGACCGAGGGCACTGAAAAAGTAATCATATTTCAGGTTGCTCTTAAGCGAGACTAAAAA